>Ga0126337_10000327_pt1 | contig 22516 bp, 6 predicted proteins | sample DipCmetagenome_FD_92527 | JGI IMG/M metagenome (GOLD analysis project Ga0126337, IMG submission 92527) | Coral microbial communities from La Bocana,Puerto Morelos, Mexico - Diploria C A metagenome | ecosystem: Host-associated > Invertebrates > Cnidaria > Coral | place: La Bocana,Puerto Morelos...
AAATGTGTGGAAAATACGAAAATGTGTGGGAAATGTGTGTACGAAAATGTGTGGGAACATGGGAACATAGGGCAATATTGGAAGGGAACAAGGGAACAAGGACCCCCCCTGGGAGACCCTCAACGATTACGCCGCGACAAACATGTGATTTCCCTGTCCGAGGCTTTTTCCAAACACAACTGAATACAAAATGACCGGTGATTTTTGCGTTTTTAAATTACTTCAGCGTAGTGTGGATTGAAAACATCTGATGCCTTTTCAAAGTGAAATCTCCATTCCTCCGTCATAGGGTGGAGGGGACCTAAATAAACTCGTGCTACTTTGTCGTCCAATCAGAAGCATCACCTGAACCAATCGTGACACGTTCGCACACGTTTTCCCGTGCTCAGTTCGCGTTTTACGTGTATTGGACGGACATTTGATTGGTTCAATGGGTTTTCTCTGCTCATTGTGTTATTACTTTGGTTTTCGTCTTACGACAGTCGACTGAAAACCCTCGAGTTTATTTTACGATTTATTTTCATTTTCGTGTTGGTCGAGACATTACTGCGTCAGATGTCATGTAGAGGGAAAATTCAAGACCAGTAAAGGCAATAATAATTGTTATTTAAAATTGCTGGCATTTAAAAACTTATGTATGTCTGGGCGATTTGATCGAGCCCAGTGGAAGGGCTATTGAAGGTTCGGTGAGCAGTTTATTTTCGAAAGGCTTCTTTTTTCAAAATATTTTCCGCAAAGCCGGTGTTTTCAAATTCCTCTGGTTTAAAGAGCTACGTTTTTGTGACGGATTAATGTGGACCGCCAAACCGTAAAAGTAAAGATTTCTCCGGCCTAGTGTTGAGGGGGCCTTGATACATGTCCCATTGGTGCGAATATCCCGGGACCTTAATTATCTACGACCGCGTCTTTTGTCTGACATACTAGCTCAATAGTTATAGCAAACGTGATCCTATCCAGAAATCATGATTACGAATGATGCCAAGACCAAGACTCGCGTAGTCCCTGGAGTTCAGTTGGGTAAAATGTCTAGCACGTTAAATTACTTAAGCTTTAAATTCTTATTTCGGTCCGGTTTAACTTCATAAATGGTACGCCAATGGATTGGGCAGGGCTGTAACGTGAAGCGATAGCGCAATGAAAGTAAAAATTCGGTATTATTTTGCTAACTAAAAGCGAAGTAAAGGATGCAGAACTTCTTCTTTGACCAGATCGCAGCGCTATAAAAATGGCGAACAAAATTCCTCGAGCAGGCGCGTTTAAACCTTAGTTTAAACAATACGAAAGGAAAAAAAAGATCGTTTCGTGAGAGCGACTGACACTGTTTGGAACAGGATAAAAAGAAGTAGACACGACCTCAATAATATTGTAAAAACATCTGACATATCTTCTTTGTAGTTGATTGAAAACAAAGAAGAAAGAAGACAATATTTGAATCTGGATAGATGTCTAGGGCTTTGTGGTATCCATAATCCTTTTTAACGTGCTAACAATGAAACCCTATACAATTTTCTTTATATCAGACGAAAAAAAAACAGAGACGTTTGACTGAAATAAGACAACCAGTTGAAACAATTGCCTTAATTGACTAACAATGAAAAAAGCCGTAAACGCAATTATAATGACAAACTTGATTATAATTTGGAAAGAGTTTTCAAAGCAAGCCCTTTGTGACACGATTAATGTTGAAATAAAGTAGAAGACATTTTCTTAATTAATCTTTTAATCAGTTTTTCAACTTTTGTTAACCTTGAATACAATGTATTGTTCTTATTTTAAGAGAATGGTTTTTTTTGCCATTCACAGGTTTTACACTTTTTGTATTGTAACAGTCACGTTAACAGTGTCATCATACTGCTTGTCCTTCAGAAATGTTAAATTATACATTAACTTGTAGTTAAACTTGCGAAACACGCCTGTTTTGCAATTGAAAGTATTCTTAAGTTGATATGTATTTTGAACATATTGAATTATTGCCATTAAGAAAAGCTTTATAGTTGAAAGAAGTATTTCTAAAAAGAAATACAAAATTACCCAAACCGTTGATGCAAATATACGATTGCTTCTCAGTTTTTCAATCGCATCTTTTTTCTAAAAGAAATAGAAAACCTTTTCCAGTGTTTATGTTGAGTTATAGAAATGCTCTAGAGAGTTCAGTTGAGAGAACTCAAAAAAGCTCTTGCCATTTTATTTCTACAGAATTTCTATAGAATTTCTCGTTATCCCAAACTTCCACTCACGTGTCTATACCTCGAAAGGAACACCGGAAATATTTCCTTCACAATCCCGCGGTGCTTCTGTGTAACAATTGAAATGGAAAATCGGGTACAATAAGAATCTGCTTCTTTTAGGCCGGTGTTTGCCATCGTTTTTGTATTAAAGAGAGTTCTATTACAAATGTGTCTTCACTGAATTTGCATTAGGCATCACCCTTAAATAAGCATTGCTGCTCTTTTTCGAGTAAGCACGATAATTAACATTAAACATTCAAACTTGGTGTGACCTCGGAGAAAAAAACATAAACGTTCTATTCTGTCCGAAAGAAGACCCAGAAGGTATTTGTACAACAGAACCTGTTTCAATCTCAATATCGACGATACTTCCTTGAAACGAAAGATTACAATAGCAGAATCTTACGTAGCTCAACAGTTCTCAACAAGAAACTCACCACAATGTTCCTCAGAGATCTGCATTGAAAAATCAGTATCATAAGCCATGGCCACCGAATAGAGAACTCCGATGATTCGAATCGCGCCTGGGTGATGCAGCCGTTTCTAAACTCTTTTGGCGGAACTGAGGGAGAACCTAGTGCTAAAATCGGATAGGATTTTGATTATCTTAACCACAATTGGACAGTTACATTCGGGTGATCTTGGTCGAAACAACCTGTCCCATTGCGTTATGTATTCATACTAGTACCGCGTTGAAAGTTTAAGCGATTAGATTTGCATATGTGGTGCACATGTTCAGTCCAATTTGATGATTGTTGAGATCCCCTGGAAGCCAGTCGAATTGAACACATTGGGAGAACGTTATCAAACTCAACAGCTCCCGCCGAGAATCACTCTACCGCTACTCAGAAAACTGCTTGTCAAGTGAACGAAAGTATGACAAAGAATTAAACATAATAACGATACCAGTCACCAGGTAATACGGCGATGATTTCTATTCTTGTGATACAGTAATGTACGTCGAAATGTTTCTTGCTTGCATACACATCTCTATCCGCTAGCTAAACATGTTTTCCTTCGCCTTTTTAAACAAATAGATAACCTTATTTGAATACAAGAGTGTAAATGTTTACTCTCCTAGATAACAAAGCAGTGATCAACACCTACACTGCCTTCAGACAGAAAATCGGAGAAAAATATATCGTGATAGCAAAAGAAAATGTGTGTGTGCGTTATACCGGTTCAAGAACAACGTTAATCCCGAGATGTTCGGATATCGATATAGAAGATATAAAGCCAGGGGAAACAGACCTATTTCACCTTCTCTTCTGTCAGTCTTTCGTTTAGCGATGTGTATTTCTTTTATAGCCACAGAAGCTTTCAACACAAGCATTTCAACAAGGATAGCTGGCTTGTGATAACCAAGGTTCATTGTGGGCTCTTCCTATCATTGCGAAACTACTCACTTTGCCGTACTTGATATGAAAATGTCAAAAGCCAAAAACTAAAACCGTTGTTTCAACCTGTAAATAATTTCCTTCAAAGAGCTATTTAACGCACAAAATTGCCGTAATTAAGGACATTGAAGGGCACTGGATGCAAAAAATACGTATCATTTATATCTAAGATATGGTGGATCCATTATAGTCATCGCTTAGAAACAAGAACACCGTATAACATTTAAAAAAAATAGCTTGCCTTTTTCCTTGTTGGGTCACTTATAGGAAACAAAATTTATATCATTTACCTTGGTTAAATTATTTATAAATTTCTTACCTCCAAATATTGCTTCTTTTAATTGAACTGTGCCCTTTTCGCTGGCTTTGGGTTACTCGACAAAAGAGAGAATTCTGTTTCGTACCGTTAGGGTGAAAATTTAGAAACCACCGATCTTCTATGAAAATGTCAATTAAAGCACGTGCAAGTGACAGGCTTGTCATTTTATCACGGAAGCAGAACTTACTGGAAAACAAAATTGTCCGAGCTGGGCGACACAAGTGCTTATGTTTCGATCACAACTTTTATGACTAAGAATTGAAGGAAAGAAAGTCTAATTAAGGCGGGAAATTTCATCTGGGTTCGTTTCTAGATCCGTCAGAGCAGGTATCCAGTCGAGTATAACTGTTCTATTGGGGTAAATGACACGCAGACGTCTCAATAACAAAAGAAATCGAATGTCTGAAAACTGTCCAATAGGTATAGGGTCAGCTGACAACCATTCGGAATCAAGAATTTTGTTTTATTTTTAATTAAAATTTTTCATTTGCTTTCGACGGCTTGCATGAAAATACAGTTGAAGTCTAAAATGAAATGTAGGGAGATTAGGAAGGAGTATTTAGCCTTCTAAGTTGACTCTATAGAATTCCTTTACCTCTCCTTACTGTGAATAACTTCACGCGTAATTCAATGGCTGCACAAAGAAATGGCGGTGTGGCCTAGCTCGATTGTCTTCAGTCTCGCAAAAGAATATAGCGCAACCTGTTTGTAGATTTATTTTCTGTTAATCGTATTTCGTCTCGTAGGATGAGCTGTAGGAACTTGGCCTGGTTTCTACCCAGATTTCATGTCTTTTTATTTCCCATTTTTTTTTACGCCATGTTTTTCTGGTCCCCGTCTAACCCCCCATCATGTTAGTAGTTGCACGCGGGCTCTCGGTGTTTATTTAGCTCAATAACACTATGATGGTGATTATTGGAGGAATTTAGAAGGTAACTTTTTGCTTTACATGGCTTTCATGCATTGGATTTCTTATAAGGGAGCTTACGCAAACCACAACAGCGACGGCAACGAGAACGTCACAAAACAAAAGATTTGATGAGCAGAACAATGGTTCTGCACGTGCGTTATAAATCTTTGCACATTTCTTCGCCGTCCTCTGCAAAACAACAACGCGAAATGACTAAGTTTTGGGTATTTTGGAGAACGTGAACGACGGCGGCTTATTTTTCCTATTTTCATTTGGAATTGAACGCTGGCATTACACATTAAGCTTGAGCAATTTCTAAGACCCATAACGTCACTGAACAGATCTAGGCATCTGCGAAATTCAACGGTAAAATATAAATTCACTTTTTTCTAGGCGTTGCCCTTGGCGTCGTTGTCGTCACTGCTTAAAGTACCTATTATTAAATTAACCGACTCTGGTGCTCGACTGATTCACGCAAAATAAATCTAATGGATCATAATTGTGTTCTGTCTTAGTCTGTTTCGTAGTGAAGCTGAAATTCACAGAGTTAAAACTCTGCGTCGATTAGAAAACAGGAAATATTTTGCAATCATCTTGTTCGCCCTTTGCCTCTATAGTGTTTTTTTTTTTTCCAAAAGTGGTTGCGCTGTTTCTAGCTGGCAAATACCGTGCACGATAAATCAATATCCCTTTTCGGAGTTAAGTTTCTCATTTGCATTGCGATGTAATCTAACGTGGATTCGTGACAACTTATTTAGGTAATCAGATGATTTCGAATACAATTTAGAATAAATGAGGCTAAAATAAAGACTAAAAAGGCAAAAAGACTTAAAACAAGGTGCATCAGATGAGCCCGTATATTATTACAGGCGCACACTACAAGTTGCCAAAGACTGCCTAGCATACATGCTGGATTATATAACGCAAGCGCTGAGAAATTAACAGCGAGAAGGCAATTAACATACCGTGTGGATGAATTAAGCCATGTGCTCGGTTCTATTGCATACCTTTGACTGATGAATACCCATGACTGTACTAACAGTTTCCAAGAGAAAAATTGACGTACCTCGTTGAGTTCTCAACCAAGCTTGTCTTGGCTCTTCGATTACAAGCTGTTCTAATCGAGATTGCAAGAACGCATACTGTACAATGCTAACAAACGATGGTGCAAGAAGTGTAGTTTCTAAGGGGTGTGGCTTCCCTTATGTGTTGTAGTTTCTTTTGCAGGCATATATCGCCACCGTTGAATCAGATCGGCCCTGGAGTAAAGTTAGCCCTAGTTGGGCAATTTGAAAGAGCGCCACAAACAAGCAGTAACGCATTTGTCGATTCATTTGCTGCCTACAAGCTAATTTGCTACGCAACGGCTCGGAAGAGAAAGCGCGTACCGTATAGACATGTCATACTGTTTGTCATCCTGTTTGTCAACTTAACCCATCAATCCGCAAACATGATCTACATCGTCTTTTCATTTATGATAGCTATATATTGAAAAGTAAAGATCGAATATATATTTTCACCCGATTTTTAATAGGTTGTATCAAAGGAGTTTAATAGTGAATCGCGTGTTTTTTTTGGCGCTGATAACTTGGCAAAGTTGCTTTCAAACAGTCGTAAGTTAAAGCAGGATGATACTCCTTTACAACACTGACTGTTATCAACATTCTCGTGCCAACTAAAAAAATAAAAATTAAAATACCATGTTACAACTAAAAATCGTCGTAACGTATTCCTAAATGACAATTAAAGTCAGTGAACTAAAAAACTTGATGCACCTAAAAATAAGAACCTCGGCCTTCAAAATCAAGCTTAACCTAGGGACGTTTTGCTAATTTCCCGTTGTTCCTAGTGTTTAGTGTATATGGCGTTATGATTAGAATCGTTCGAAGTTAGTTTTAAATGGAGAACACAGTTTCTGAAGTTAGTCTAACAAATGAGAACACGCTCTCTTTTGTAATAAATCGTCAAGCTAGATCGATAGAAGGGCTACCTTCCATTGCTGCTTTTACTGGAAAAATTGAACGCCCGACCGGCCAACGAAAACTTTAAAAAAAAAGAGAAGGTTCGAACCAGGCTCCTGGTTCGAACACATCAAAATTTTGAAAATTGTCTGCTCTCCCAGTAGGGGGTACTCAGTCCTTATAATGGCCTATACAAGGACAGTCCGTCCGAAAGGGGTACCATTTTCAGCCTTCAGATACATGAAAGGGTAAGGGTTTTACAAGTTGAAATATATGACAGGGCAGGGAAATCTGTTATTAGGTTTTTAAAAGGGCCTTTAATAGAAATATTATGAACACCTTATGGCTGTATCAATTCAATTCATTTCCTTTTTTAGCGATGTATTTAGAGTATGGGCCGGTTATGAAAGCATGTGGACGGGATACACTTTATAGGAGAGGGGTACCTTTTCTTTCAAAATGGTATGCAAACGGGGTAAGGGGCTGGAGTAGGGCAACTGTGCCAGCGGCAACGGTCAATAGGTTGGTGAAGTTTTGGTCAGGTCCTAGATAGGTTAGGAGAAAATCGCAGATTATGTTCATGAATAGGGTAAGGGATTTGGGGAGCGGATCGCACAACTCCACCCAATTTTTCTGGGAGTACCCTCCTCCCCTTCTCTCTAGCATCAGGAACAGACCTTCCCAAAGTGCATTTGCTGTTTGGCCTTAAGAGGTTTTCTTTTCAAGGTGCTTAAATGTATGCATGATGCTTTACCATTAAAGGTTAGAAAAATGTACTTCAAAGTTTTATTTCGAACAAAGTTGAACAACTTTTTTTTTATTTGTAGTTTTTATAGTAAATGTTTAAATGCGATTTTCATATGTACTTTTTACTGCTGAGTTTTTTTAGATTTTTAGATTAAGTTTCGCTTTTTAAAGTTTTACAGGACCCATTTGATAACAGTTCAATATGTACCAATGGGTTTATCAAGTTTAAAATTATCAAGTTTAAAATTGGTTTTATTATCCCGCGAACTCGCGTGCACTAATCACTCACTCTCTTTCGGGGAGGATCATATACCGCACTAAAGAGAGTGGAGCTTTAGAGGGCTGAAAACACACAGTTTACACGTGCAGAGGAAGAGCGGATGCTGGAAGCTTAGAAACATTGGCACAAGTTTGCTAAAGGAAGCCGAAACACGTCGACAGCGTGGGCAAGAGAAACTATAGTTTTTGATAAGGTCTTCATCGTTGATACACAGTGTCGCAGCTAAATAAATAAGTTCCTTGTTAAGTGCCAAAAAGAGAAAAAAGTTTTAAATTTTGTTGTTCTTGTAAAAATACAGGGAAAAGTATGTATTCCTTACGAGAAAATTTGCGCCCTGCCAAAATGACCATGTTGTCGAATTGCTTTGTCACTCGTTGGTCAATGGATAGATATGGAAGCATGGGTTTATTCGACTAATAAAATAAATATTAAAAAGGCCTACGTAAAATAGTTTGTAACGTTAACGGATCTGAGGTACAAAGTACAAATGAGGTCTTAGAAGGCTGGTTAGTTTATATAACATGACTGTTTACCCTCGGATTATACTTAAAAAGAAAAAAAAAAATATTAATTTAAAAAGAAAATGTTGAGAATAGGTAAGTCTAGACATAAATTGGGCTGTGCTTGTTCACAGCTAAATAAATAGAAACGTCGTTACATGCCATTTCCAAAAAGGACAGAGGCAAAATTTTGTTGATTCAGAGCTCCAAAAATCACGAAATACAAATAATTGTGTTTATTGTCTACGAGGAATACTGTTACCACTTATATATTTTCCCAAAACAAATTTATGCTACGTCCTACAGGAAGATGCTGCTGCTAATTCAGTATGAATTCCGGCGTCGTTTTTTTTTTTTTGCTCTCAGTATTGTTACTTTACAGTTCTCCGTTAATTAAGCATCACGAAAATCAAAACACAGACACGACAAACAAACTTTCTGTCAGTCACTGGAAAAAAAATCGTATACATCGTTGATTTTAAAACATCCTCGCAATCTTAGTTTTGACAATTTGCGCAGTGGGACTTTTTGTAATTGTTGCTTGACGATGTATCGATTTTGTCATAAATTTGATCGGGACGTTTAGTACTGATGCCCATATTTGAAAGAAGTTTCTCTGAGACTATTTAGTATGGGTAAAGAGTTCTTTTATGATGCGTCAGTAAATAACGTTCGGAACTAGAAGTGTGCACTTCTGTAAAAGACACGTAGAAGTGACTGCTATAGGCACCGTTAATCTTTTTTTTCTTTTTAAATCGGTACATTATGGAGCGCTACTTTTGACGGTTGAGCCATTGTACTCAAGGAAGGCCTGTCGGTCAATCACTAAACCTCTAGTAGATGACTTTTAACCCAGTTACAGCTGTGTGTGAAATGAAGCGTAACTATAAAGTAAAAAGTCTTACGCAGGCATGTGCATAAAGCCCTTGATTGTGACTTTTCTAATATAACCTAATGAGCAGTACTTTCTGCTGTAAATGAGACCGTAGCTATAGACCATTTAAATGAAAGCTGTTGGGTAATTATCACGCCGCTTACCCTTACCATTCAATAATATCTTGTTTTAACATACTTTTTTATAAATAGGATTAACAGTCAGAGGGATAACGCCCCTTGCTACGACAAAGCCCTCACAACGCCGTTGTTTTAATTAGTTCGCAGAGAACAACTTATTCTCGGGCTAAGTCAGTATCTTTTGTATATGACTTGAATTTTGAGTTTTGTTACATCTAAATAGTGAATCTGTTTACCAAAGACTTTGCATACCTCGTATCTTTGTGACGTGTTCACCGTAGTATGCTTTCTGAAATGTATGCTCTGCAAGTTGCAGAAAACTAGTCTTACTTTGCGTGGTCAGAAATCCGAGGGTGCCTACTTAAAAATTAAATAACTTCTCGTCTTTCATGAAGGCATGGCAACGACGCTTTCGTCTGTCAGAATGAAACAGTGGTGTAAACAGGTGTCACACTCTTGTCCGAAACTACCGCTATTAAATGGCAGTAAAACGTGAATTAATTAAGAATAGCAAGTCCGCTTTGTCCACTGCAAATATAAGAATCTACAAATTTTGTTATGAATTGCACACTAGAGATATCTTGGTCAAATTAAGGCAAATTTTATAGAAGACCATACGGCAGTGCTGGGAAAAGCACGGTGACGTAGTGGTCGCAGTAGACTCTAGATTAACTGGTCTGGGTACGGTTTCAGCCCTGACCGGGGTCATTATGTGTGTTCTTGGGCAAGACATGTTACTCTCACAGTGTCTCTCTCCAGTGCAGGTATATAAATGCCTGCTGTATAACGAAATGCTGGGGAAAGGAGGTTATTTTCCACGCTTGAGACGCTTAAACACTCAGACACAAAGGCCTTCATCACTTCTTGAAATTAAATTATTACAACTACCCGCATTTAAATAATTATAATATTAAAAAATAGTATTTACCCAAGTCTGTGATACCACCGTTGTCGACTTCACGCGGGCACGTTCACAGAACTGTGGTTCCGGCGCCAAGGCGAGGAAAAAGGAGATAACTGAATGACTTGGCGCTTACGAGTTTATTGCTGAAAGGTCAATTATTTCTGTTTGAGTGGGAGTTTTACATTCTGTTTTCTACTCGAGGTTCGCCTACGTCACTTAACTAAACCATGCGCTACCAATCCCATAAGTCATCAGTACTCGTTTGTCAAAATCGTTTCCCCTCGAGGCCCTTTAACAGTCTGTGTCTAAAACTTGCGAAACAGCTGAAAATGCAAAATTGATCATTGAGCTTTTATCACAGATTCCTTTGCTATTTTTTTTATATATTTTAACGTGTGTACACATGCGAAATGATATTTGTCGTTTTGTTCGTTCAGTTCTGTATCACATAGCTCAGAACTTTATTCCAGTTATGGAAGAGATCTTTTACTTGGGCGGAAAATTTATTAACTTGTAGTTATGTTAATATTATTGTCCTCAAATAAGTCGTGGAGTCGTTATTATTAACCGCGTTGTCATAAAATTTCAACTTTGAAGTTCATTTTTAAAGTTTCAATTTTAAAACTTTCTTTCGTTCGGTCAGTGCGTTCGGGCATTCGGTCTGTGCTTCCCTCGTCGATGGGTGAATATTATGCGCAATCAGCCCTAGGGATACATGCAAATAATTCAAGAGTAAAAAAATTTGAATGTTCTAACATACAAAATTAAAAAAGGATCATTCTCAGTTTGCGGTGAGAAAATCATCAAGACCGTTGGGTTTTTGCGTCCGGATCCTTGTGTATTACACTTCATAGTGTCAGTCGGTTTTCGTGTGAAGATCTTTTGTTCAGCATTATGTCCTTAGGCTGCGAACGCTCGATGTGTACACAACTTGAAATTATCTATACCGGTTGTTTTACTCGCTGATGTCAAGTTTGACAAGAAGAAGCTTGACAACACACACTACATACACGAGGAGCGGACGTGCAGAGAGATGAAACTTTAAATCGTGGGCAAAAAGAAAATCGGTTGACAAGATAAACGAAGTCGTGAGTTCAGAACGTGGGGAAAATAGATTCTGGTCATGTTTTAGCAAGTGAACTTGGTCTGGACTAACAATGTATCATTATTAACTCTACTCTGGGTAGATTGGCTACCAGCTTCAGTTGTACTTCCAAGAAAAACATGAACAAGATTTTAAAGTTTTGGTAATTAGAAAACTAATGAAATACAAATAACAATGCACGTGTCAAGCCGCATTGTAACCACTTGACTTTTACTTTCATAAACGAACGTGTGGTATATTCATCGTGGGCATGCTAATAAACACGAGCCAATCTAGACGCAGAAATAAACGAAGAACCCACTGAAAACATTCTGTTGTCAGCACGATTTCCTAGGTGTTCCCGTTCTGAATATTTTTTCTTTCTGCAAAAAATTTTTTCCAATACACACCGAATTCGATGGATAAGACTTCCCACCCCCAAGTTACTGCTAATGATTATCGATTTTTATATCCAGAATGTTTATGTTTTCTTTTTCAATGCGAAACTCCCGTTACTGATTTTCATTTTTTAAAATTGCCATTTTTCCTTTTTTTCTCCTACTTCTGAAGCGTTAGTTCTGAGAATTTAAATGAAGGCAGTGCTCGCCGACTTCATTTGTTTAGTTCGTCGACCTTTGTAATGCTATATATATTTATATTAAATTCATGTTTAACCAGTACCTTAATTAACTAGTATTCCTACTGTTCAGTGTCTGAAGTACTTGCTGATGTTTTTTCTTTTTAACTTGTAATCAATCATGCAGAAAATTATTGGTCGCATTAAGAAAAGGTAAACCGAGTTGTTATTGCGAGTTTCTAAGTCAATCGTGGCTTAAACTGTATAGGACTGGTCTCATATATTCCACTTAAGCAGTCAAGCTTTGTAGAATAGCCCGTCAGCTTACTTCTTATTCTTGGATGACACAGTGGCCAGCTTTAACTCACCTTCTAGGGATTTTCTTTTGTAATTTGTTTTTTCTGCCGAAAATGAGCGATTAACTATGTTAAACACATGCATTAAATAAATTATCAAACTATTAATATTAAACGTAAGCAAGAATTAGCACACTACCCAAGAAAGATGTTCCAAAGTGGTGACTGCTACAGGCTTGCTCCAATCCTACAAGTGATTATGACAAATGAAGCCAATGAGTGTTTTGTTTTGTTCCAGTCTGCAGGAGTGAACAACATGCAAATGTTATTATTGTTGGGTTCAAAGTTAGTTCCTTGCCTAAAATGGAAGCATGGCAGCGACGATGTTGTCTTTCAGACTCGCTAGGAGTATTTCTACTCTCCCCGGGATAAGATGCCCAATTATACCGCTGGGAGGAGAGAGTCACTTTGAGAGAAAGTTGTCTTGCCGACGAAAACGAAGCAATATCCCAGCTCGATAAGGGGTTTAACATTACCAATAAGGCCCTCAGGCATCTACGAGTTATGGAGTTGCTGCAGAATAAATTCGTATTGCTCTCATCTTCACACAATGTCACCGCGTTCACGTGCATGTTAGGCAGGTACATTTACACTTTAGCTAATTCCTCAATCATTGACCTATGGGGAAGAACTCGGTTAGTAAAATCACCCGGAATGGGCAGAAATATATAGAAAGCCATCTTCATATCGACGCCCAACATGAATTGCATAAAGCCACCATGCATAATTTTGTGGGAAAATGAATTTACTTCTAGATGCATATGCTGTAAGTGCTCTGCATATGTTACGTGTATATCTCTTACATGTCCACATAAGTCAACTCAGATGAAGTCACATTTTAGCCGAATGGTAGTAACATTCACTACCTTTAGAAAGACGAGAGTCGAGTTTCGCAGTGTGAAAAAGTTCCGTCCATGCAAATATCACCAGCATCAGCGAACCAGTTCACATCAAGTTAAATTTGACGAGCACAATACATCATTTTGCTTGTGCTCTTAGCTGACATCAAACTATCAGAACAGTGTTGTTTTGCCTAAGTGATAGTGAACGCGATGACCCCTGTCGCGTTTTTCTGTACATATATTTTTTTCACCTAGCTAGTTGAACATGCCATTTCTTATCTAAGTCATCTTTGCCTCTGTTTCAAAACAAGCCCTGGAGCGAAATCTTTCAAATAAAAATGAGTTTATCTTGCAGAAAAAGGAAAGGCAATTCACTTGTGTACGTATTCTTCACGTTTTAAGCCCTGTAGATTCAATTCTTTCAATGGCGAGATACGTAAAAAACTGAAACAATTCCAGCAAGGAAAAGAGCGACTCTGGTCACAATGTGCTAAGACAATTAAAATTAAGACTACCTGTAGTTAAATAAGTTGTAATTATAAGAAATTGTATTTACCCAAGTCTTTGATAATACTGTGTTGGACAAATATAAGTCTCCGCCAAGGCAGGAAAAACTGAATTGTTGCGCTCAGGCAAAATAACTGAGTGATCTTCTGTAAAAAAAATTGGGCGCTTAACAATTTATAGCTGACAGAGCAATTATTCTCATGTCAGTAGGAGTTTAGGTCCGGCGGCGTTGTACGTAAGTGATGTCAATTAAAAAGACACATAGCGAAGCCTACCTTTCTCATTAATATTCCACGCAATTGGACGCTCGTGACAATTTCCGTGTGAAACCAGCGTGGCAAAGTACAGGGTTTATCACTGAATTTCAATCGGTGATTTCTCATTTTCTTGGTATGTTCTTTGTGTGTGTTTATTGTAGGCGTGTGTGGAGCTTTGCACCTACATGTTCCTTCGATAACAGTTTCAGAGAGTTTATCCTCATTTTTTGAATAGGCTCTTTTACCCGTGTACGAAACGATTCAAGCTATTCGTTTTTTTTTTCTTTCTTTTCTTCTGGCGAGAAAATAAGAGATGTTTTATATTATTTTTGGAAAACATGTGCCATAATTTCATTACTTTTAAAATGCTCTATCATCAAGTTCCCACCTCTACTACATATTTCAAGTTTCAGTTTTAGACCTTTAAGAGTACCGGATGCTTTCTGCAGAGTGTGTGGAGATCTCTTTGTATTTTGGATGAAATATTTCCCCGTTCAACATTAAATTGTGTCACTGTTTGATGGCTGCATATTCGCAATTAACCCACGGTATTTTTCTCTTTTGAATTTTACAGGTAAACTCACATTAGCTTCACAATACATCTGACCTTGGGAGCCACGCCAAATTTAGGATAAGCTAATTGCTCAGCAATGGGTGTGTATGGAAATTTCCCACATTCGATCAAGAAATTTATAGACTTTTTTTTAGCGCTCGGAAAATTTTGGTCCGTAAAGCAAATATTGGTTTAAAAGTATTCTTCGCATAGAAAAACAAACTTTTTTAATAAACAAAGCAACATTACATAAAATTCTTAAAATCAAAATTTGCGTAAACTAAACGAGGGACCCAACGGGGAATTATGTCACTGCATGAAGCAGCTAGTTTATTTATGGTCTACCAATATATTTCATTTGGCCATATAAGGTCATAGTGTTCTATTGCGTGACTAAACTCGTTCATATCTAGCCACTTCCGGTAAACATTTTTTCTGCAGCTTCACAATATCAAACAGTATATATTTAATTATTGTGGAATTGTGTATTATGGCATACAAATAAGCCGCGGTTGTTAAAACACAGCATGACTCCATCCGCTGTTTGTACGCCGGACTGAGCAAGTGATACGCATATAGCTTGCGGGGATTCGGAAGATGAACACTAACGAAGAGCTAAACCCGGGAAAAAAGACTGGATCGGAAAAAGCTGTATGAATCCGTTTCCCACATTTCTTGCGTTCACCGTTGAATTTATTTTATACTAAGTGGATTTAGTTTAGAATGTTTAATTTCATCTTTGCCATCTCTTCGAACTGTTTTTCAGGTTATGTCTGGCAGAGTCCTCGTTTCTCGTACAAAAGCGCAAATTGAATGCAGCTGTAGTATATACCCTCCGGGCGGTAATAAACTGTCTTCCGCCTTGCACCTTCATCGAGCTGAATATTACACTTGAAGTAAATAGACTTTTTGAGGAGCAAATTTGCCTTAGATTTTCTTTGCAAGTCAAATTTTGCAAGACATGCGAAACACTTGGTATGGATATGATATATCAAGACGAAATCCCAAAAAAATGTCAAGCAATTTCTTTTAGTAGACAAAAAAATGAAATAAATTCCATAGCTCTGAAGTCGAGGAAATAAATTTCGAAGTTCAGAAAAATTTTGTATGCACACGCAGGAACAATTTTATCATCGCTGTGATTTTAACAGTACTTTAAATAGTGTCATATGAACTTGTTTGTTACGTTTGTTTAAGACATTATGTGTTGCAAGAAGTGATTTCTTTTGAGAATATATTTAAATATATATTTAAAACAGTTGCAAATAAAAGTTTGCAATACAATGTAAATAATGTTGGTCATAAATAATATGTTCAATAACTTTCAGTCAATTCTGAAAATTTAAAGGCAGTGTGTTCTAATTGTCCCTTGACGTCAGACTTCAGTCCAGTTTTAAAAGTAACGTTGAAGATCTTGTGTCTGTAAAACTAAGGACCTAGTATTCTGTCGAAGATGCACAATTATTTTAACTCGTTGATGTAGCGGCGTAAAAGTGTATTTAATTCATCTCTTGTCTTGGCTAAAAAGTCGGTTTCCAAGTGAAGATATACAGTATAATTTAGTGGACTAAGCCTTCCGTTTTTATTGGAGGTAGTAATAAACATTGTCAGACTGTAATGGTACAATCTGGAGTCAATTGCTGGTGTTCAGACAGCATATTGAGTTGCACGGTGAAATTTGTCCGGCTTTGCTTGTTAACTGCGCGCGTTGTTTGTCGTTTGCCGCATTTGATAAGCGTATTGCGCACGTGGGATACTTTGTGTTTTAGTTACATTTTTGGGCCATTTTCCACCCAGACAAAAGGTGTGTTTTTCATGTTGTTAGTTTAAGGATATTACGATTCATTCACGACTTTTCAACAAAATTAACACGAAATAAGTGCTCTTAGGAGACACGTCGATCAGCTATACCATTTCGTTTTTGACGTGGGTTCTGCATCCACATCGAGTTTGGAAAGGTTAATTATAAGAGGAGTCATTCATGAAGCGAAGAACCCGAGAGAAATGTCCTCGGAACAGAGCAAGAGACCTAACAATCGGAACACACATAATTATCATCTATGACTCCCCGCCGGAATTAAACCCGGCCGGGTTTGGTGGGAGGTGAGTAGTCATCCCTGCTCCTACAGGGCCATTTTGCCAGTTCACCCCAAACCCTTCTACCTATTCACCGTACCCCCATAACATTACTCTTTATTATTGTACGTGTTAGATGGTTTTATTTCTTACCGGCGATCACGTCAGGAAGAGGCAGGGATGACTTTTACATCAGTTCAGTCTACCAAAACCATTTTTCGAAGGTTTATCGAGCGATTTATCTAATAAAAACACTCGTTACGATTCATTTTTTTCCAACTGAAGTGCACGCTGCTACGTGCTCTATAGGGTGTCTTCCGGCAATCCTAAAGACACGAAATACTTTGAACCTTTCTTTACGAAATAATTTTGTGTTCTAAGTTCTGGAGAACTACATGTTTGGTCAAATGATAGAAGCTTCGATCGTACACGAGACCCTTTAATTTATTTCTGAAGACACTGTTAAAGGTTACTGCGCAGACTAGACATTCCTTAAAAAAATTGTTTTACACGAAAAGGTGTTTTAGCAGCGCTGACGTACTTCCTCAGAAGCTTGTTATTGTGCGTCGATCAGCTCCCTATATTTTCAGATAACAGAGTTCATAACTTCAAGGAAAAACTCTAGATTTGTTTCATGTTCCATGGGAGTAGAATATATCTTGTTGATTTTGAGAACATTTTATTTAGGAGTATTTTACTGTGGGTTGTCATTAGAAAAGCACTCATGGCTCGTATAATTTTTTTTAATTTCAGTTTCCTATGAAACGTGATCTTGTATAGTAATTATCGTGATACGGGGGAATTATTTGTCGTTAACCGTGATTTATGTTGCAAAACGTGACATCACGGCGTGATTGTAATCCGTGAAACGTGATCGTTCTTCTATCACGTTTAAGCGCGCCCTGTTCTAGTTTTAAAATCACTAAATCACTTTAACTGTATGATTGCTTCCTAGTTTTTTTTTCGCCATTTTATTCATTTTCCAGTTTAAGACACTCAGCTTTCGATATAATCAGCGTTCTTAATCGCAAAGGGTTGGCCTGTATGTCACTATATGTAGCTTTATTTCGCAGAATATGTTGGGCATTATTTTTTGTTCTTCAGCGTAATACTGCCGGCGGGTTCATGAGTACTCAGGCTGATTTATTACTGCAGAAAACATTTTTTCTTGTGAGCAAAAACGTTTAACTTGAAGAGGATATACCGTTAAAGTAACCGGTTAATGTTCATGGCATGCAAAATCTCGTCTAGACTTGCAACCCGCTTAATCCTTTGCTTATTCATCTTCCTCGAGCAGAGCGAGAGGAAAATCTTCGCCAAACCCATAGGCTAGGGAAATATATTATTGGAAAGGACTTTTAGGAAGGCTATAACTCGTCTAGATAAGCATAAATTGTATGATTGATTAGAGCCGGGCTAGCTATAGGTAAAAATGTTTCTTTCGAAATTATCATTTACAAAAGATGCCGTGAAAATATTGCCGATGTTGAGCTCTTTTATTCATGGCTTGAACTGCCTATTTTCACTTGAATATCGAAAGGAATTCGTGTTTGCTTTGGCTATAGCAGGTTTTGATTTTCTAAAAACTGATAACATGAAATGCATGTTTCTTTCGTTGTTGGCATTTCCATTTTCACTGTTTCTCTGGCATTTTTTATTTTCAAATTCCACTGAGTTCAACCAGGATAGAGGACCCACATGAAAACCAGCTACGCCTGATGTGGCTTTTTCTCTAAAGAATATAATTTATTTTATTTCTTTATCTCTTAGTTAGTTCAGTTAACTGTTGAATGTTAATGAGACTTCAAATTAGGATTTTATTGTGGTTTAATAGACCAATTTCGATATATTAAAATTCAGCCTAAGACAACAGACCTCCGTACTACGTCCTGGGGAATAACCACAGAGTTTGTGGTTTTTTTTCCCCAGAACCTTGTGCTGAAGTCTACTAATTAAGGCTGAATTTTAATATATCGAAATTGGTCTATTTCCACGCCCAGAAATACAATTAGTGTTTTCTCTTGTAGTGGCTGATAGGACGCGAATATTGTATCGGATTTAGTGAAAAATGATTATAAGTAGATCAGTAATTTTTACTGATGTAGTTGGTTGCGTTGATTCCATTCCACAGCTAAGTAAATTTCCACAATAAAACAGTATTGAATTGCACTTTAGTATAGGACTTGCTCTTGTAGTCGATATAAGGCGCGCTCTGATTGGCCAATTACAGGGCATTAGTCTCCCACAATACCCGCGGGCCGATTATGGGATTGCAAAAACACAACAAGATGCCACGTAATAAACAACTTATTAAACTCGAGCGTTCGGTCATAACTGAAAAATCTCAAACCTAAAGGCCTTACCCTCGCTTGATAAGTATTTAAAATACTAAATATACGTATTTCGTATAAAAAGTTACAGAATGCATAATTCTCTGGTGAGGTTAACTGTGCGCAGTCACGTGAACTAAATTGGAGCTTTTTTCAGTGAATGCAGTCCTTTTGAATTATTAATGATATTTTTAAGTGCATATTCTTCGTAATCCTTCTGGTGGCCATGCAACACGAAGTTTGAATGCTATACGATCTTCCATTAGGGCCCATTAGCTGTGAAAACTCAAAAGCTGTGGGCTGTACCAGGTAATAATTGGCGGATCTTTGTTAGTTCACATGATGCTAATTGGCGCATTTACTTAGGCAAACAATTAGACAATTTCAACAACTGTGAAATAAATGAAATACGGAGGGAGGGTATTCATTATAAAAACGTCAAATTTTATAGAAAGTTTCACGGAATGGTTCAGTGGGACAAGGGAGTCATTTCGTAGACGCCCACTGATGTTGCATATGGGCCTAGTAGGCGCGATCATATGGGGAAAGCAAAGAATGCTTACCCTGATTCGCGCATGCAATCCAGTGGATGGACATAGCTGATTCGAAAAAGGTTGTTCAGATAGGTCGAGGAAAAAGTCATTGATACTTTGATTTTTGGACAATTAATCTTTCTCGAAACAGTTTTATATCGACGGGCATGTAAGGACTGAAGCCCTACTGAACTGGTGATAAAGATGAAAAAAAAAGCATGAAATTTGATTAAAGTGTGTGTAACGACCGACAACCAACTTCGCTCGTGTAAAACGCGCAAGTTTGCTATTTTTACTGAACCACACGATATTTTTGAGTGAAACCCTTTCGACGCTTGTAACCATAGCATGAAGTATGGCTCTATTGAACTTATTGATTTAGCTGCACTTTGTCCATGTGAGACGTTTCACGGATGACATCTTAGGACTTCACCTAATACTTGTCTGCTCAAAACAAAGAACAAAGACATGCTCGAATTTAAATTAGAATGTGTAAGAGTGTCACATTAGGTACGGGCGTGAATACGAAGAATTATTATGATCGCAGAACCAAAAACTAAAAAAGGTTTTAGGCCTTATACTTCGCAAAGGTTTTTTGCTGAATTTCCAAAGATAATCTTTCGAGCATCTAATGTGTCACGTTCACGATCGTCTTTTATGAAATATCCGATGTGCAGTTTCTCTAGAGAAGTTTTCATGTTTAGAGGCAACATATCAAAAATAATATTTTACGGTCGGTCAATAAGATGCAGGTTGCAAGATTAGGACTTTCCTTTAAGTATAACATCTTCAATCGCCGTTTGGCAATCTCAGCCTGGAACGGTCCTCAGCCTGGAAGGTGCGTGCGTATAAACACAGGTTTTGTAAATGCAAACCTATAACGTTTTCGTTTAACAAACAAAGCATATTAAAATAAAAAACACGAATATCCTAGCCACAACATGCATGCTTTGCAGCACGACTCTCCTAATATTGAGTTCGCTGTATTTGTAGGACACGAAAAAGACTGACTCGTAGATAATTCGCGAGACGCCGGCTTCTTACCGCCTTTGAAACCCCACTCAAGTTATTCAGCAATTGTTTTTTTTTATTGTTATTATTTTTCATTTACGTGGCGATACTGGCAAAGCATTTAAAGGATTAGAATAATCAGTCTCCCATATTTGACCCGCTGTCGCCCTTCACAGAGACAACCATGGATAGCTTTCGGGACTTGTGGATAATGCAATCACTTAAAACACATCGTTTTGTAGGGATAAGGCTACTAGAACTCTAAAATCAAGAGCAATACGGTCCTCAGTCTCTACAGGCATTTGCTTAAAATGGTGGAAAACGTGCAAGTAATGCAATAGGAACTACTTACCTCGATACTGTTCTTTGGATTTCATGTTCGTCTGTTTGCTGTCGTTGTAGCTCTGTGCTATTTCAGACAACAAGTCCGACATCAAACGCCAATGCATTAGCATATGAAATAGTTCTGATTAACGGGTGCATTCATTAGTCAAATGCTATCAACGTCTGAAAAGCAAACAAATCATCACTGATTTGACATCCTCTAAGCCATATACTTAATGTATCAGACTTGTTTGTAGGTAGTTTAGAGACGTTGATAGCATAGTTAGTTTGCACAGCTGTAAGTCGACATTCCCTACCAGGCTGGCAAACGCCCTTCTGAAGTGAAATACTTGCAAGGGATTAGTAATTACAGATTCAACTGTAGTTACCCAATCAACTCAAACTCAGATTCGCATTTGGACTTTTTTACCTGATCTCTTCATTTCATCAGTTCTTGTCATCTTTGTGCAAGGGTGAATAGTTTCGTGTGATTTTATGACTTGCCAAGCTCCTTAGTGTTGACATCATTTGAGCTGTTTATACAAACTCGCTTTTGACAAGTGGAATACTAAAATCTCTACCATCTCATGAACAATTTTTGGATTTAGCGCGCTGAAACTTAAGGTTTGATGTTATTTTTAGCTTATGTTCTCGTGTCTTCGGACACTGTCGCAGCTCTGATTGTTATTTTTTCTTGCGTGGTTATCACATTGTACCATAAGCTGTTATTTAATTGTTTGAGGAAGTTACAACTAGGATCAACGTTGGACATATGTCCAATCGTACGCACATGACTGAGGTACCGATTTAGTGGTGAAGAAAATCCATTTTCGCATCTCCGTGGCTCGAGTCAGTGGACTTAAGGATGATAGCTAAAAATAAATTTAAACTGTCTTCTAATTTCTTAAAATAACTGTGTGGCTGCGCCCCGATCAGCTTGCGTGATGACCCATCGCCAGCCAAAAATAAGTCCTTAACTGAATTTCTCGTTTTGACATCTATTCACGAGAACGCTGTCAGTTAAGTTTAGCGTCTTAAAAGCCTCCGCCTCTACTATATTCAGGCGTTGAAAGCAACTACGCGAACTCACGTACACTTTTTTCGTCTCGCTAAAATATTTCTCGATTACTTGTCGTCTTATTAGCGGAGTCTACTTCACGACACGAGCTGATACCGACGCGCACCGCTTATAAATAGAGCGTGCCTCAGTTGACAGAATATACGTTCGTAATGCTGCTGATAATGCAACTCGTAGATTAAATTCGAAACCGCAGCAACAGACCGTCGCCTACTGGAATATTTCTTTCAGTACACACGAGTTTTGCATTCAAAACTAGCTGATCCACTTCGCGGATTGATATTTCCTTCAGTATTTTTATCTCATTATTTCGTTTTCTTGTGGTTTTCATTTCCATCAACGCGATAATTCCTTCGAGCGCATTAGTCATTGGAAGTATTTATTCTTTTCGATTTTGTCTTCAGCCAGTCCTTTCTTTAATCGTGGTTATGGAGGCTTGAACTTTCTTCGTAAGCATTTGCATTGAGTATTTCGTCGAAATGCGACTAAAACTTGTCTTATTTAGATAATGTTTTTCTGCTGATTTCAGAACCTCTTCAGATCTTGGTACTAAAAATGAGACAGCAAACAGTGCCATTGAGACGTTTATCGCTGAAATCGACTGCAGATGCAGGAGACGGGGCCTACGGTTTATCGTCCTTATCCGAGAAGACTAGAATATCTAACCATTTGCAGATGTCATTGCAAAGGCAGCATATTCTCCTCAGTTATTTTAAGACCCTGAGTGT
>Ga0126337_10000329_pt1 | contig 22509 bp, 4 predicted proteins | sample DipCmetagenome_FD_92527 | JGI IMG/M metagenome (GOLD analysis project Ga0126337, IMG submission 92527) | Coral microbial communities from La Bocana,Puerto Morelos, Mexico - Diploria C A metagenome | ecosystem: Host-associated > Invertebrates > Cnidaria > Coral | place: La Bocana,Puerto Morelos...
AAGTGTTTAGAAAACAGCCCAGGAAAAATAACCAACAACGTAATTACGAACACTTTTCTGTGTTTCGGGTTATAGAAAACGATTTTTGACCAATCAGCACGCGAATTTTCTTTGGGCTATTTTAACATGGATAATAGAAAAGCAAAATGTAAACTTCTTTACACGCTGAACAAAATGTCTTGATTTGGCTCACTTGGCGCTCCGTTAGAATATAGTTTAATAATTACTAGTGTTTACTCAGTTTGATTATGTACTTGCATTTCTTTCTCGCTATAGTTGTGAGTACAGCCCTGTACGTTATCTACTCTATCGATGTACCAGCCATTCAGAACCCCCTGGAAAATCTTTGCTGGCGAATCACCAACGGGAAACTTGAGTTGACCCAAAATTGTCAGGTTCAGTTCTTAATCCACTTGTTTCTTATGCTGTTCGCGAATTTTATTGTGACAAATTGAGCACGATTCCCCTCTACTGTTATATGATATTAATTTTATTAGCATAAAGTCTTAACGGAGGAGCTACCAGAACGACGTGCTTTTTTTTGCATGCAATTTGCCTCACCTCTTCTTCTTCTGACGAAGGCAAGAATCTGATTTAGTAAACAAGGGTTGTGGTGTTGCTGTTGTTTGCTTTTGTTTCTTGTTTTGTTTTGATTTCTTTTGTTTTTGTTGCTGTTTTAAGCTAAGCTTGTTTTTTTTCGCCAATTCTTCTTTTAGGCCTTTGCATTGAAGATTCCAGGATTTATTAAAGGAAGTGGGAAATCGAAATATCAATCAATATCGTTTGAATCAGCATGTGCTCCCGGTCACTACATTCGGCAAAAGAACTATGGATTTGTTTTAGGACAGAAAGGAGAAATAAAGTTTGGTGAGCTTATTATTACGTCGTTACAAAGTTTAACATGCTGGTTTACTTGTAGTTGTACGTGGGTGATCAAATAACAGATCAAATAACAAGAAGCTCGTCACCGGAACGCTAAATATTGATATTCGCGTATCCGGTTGAGTAATCTTTTCGATCCATTATTTGACATGCAGAAGATTACACACGTCCTTCCAACGATGTCAGTAAGTCAGAAAGCCCTATATTCAATGTAGTGTATTTATTTATTTATAGTGTATTTCTGGTATTTAGCCATTACTAATGTCAAAATAAAAAAAAAACAACTCTCTCCGCCTTACCCAGTGACACTGCAGCTTTTTCCTTACCCTAATTTCACAAAAACACTTTCAAAGAAAATGCCTGTTTTGCTTTAATCTTCAGATTTTGACGCTACTTCAGGCTTTGAACAGGTGTTTTCCTTACCAGGGGCATTTCAGTTCAGCCTCATGAGAAAAGGATGGTACATCTGCAGGAGTAAAAATAGAAATTATCACCGAGTGGAGGTGATAACGGAGTTCAGTACAGCGACCAATGATTTTCTGAAGCGATGCGCGTTCACGTTAAGACCTCTCGGTCCAACGGAAAATCCGCTGATGAACTGCCATGGTACTTTTCAAACTACCAGGCCGCCTGGAATTCCTGAGGCATCGATATCGACTCCATTAAAAACAATCAAAACAACACCGACCACTCGTCCCACGACGTCGTCAACAACTCATAAGCCTGAAGGTAAAATGAAGTACAAAAGCCAGTTTGCTGTCATTTTAATGTCTGTTTAATGTTTCAATAAACAACAACATGAAAAAATGTAGGCAGGCTCATCTAATCGACCCAAAACACAACACGTACTAAATATATTTAGACAGACTATGTCAACAACGATTGAAAATGTAAATTGGCCACCGTAACGAGTTAAAAAGCTGACGTTTCGAGCGTTAGCCCTTCGTCAGAGCGAATGGAGGGATTGTGGGTTGTGTGTGGGTTTATATGGAGAAAGTGGAGCTACGCTATTGGTGGGAATATAGTGACGAGAAAAACATGAATAAATTAGTAGAATGAAAAGCGTTCGTTGATACCTATGGGATTAAGAGTGCCGATTTGAAAAATAAACTTTTGTTCAAGAGTTTTGCGGCTTTTCGAGCTACTTAAATGTAAGGAAAGGCCGCAGATTGTCATATGTTGCTTAGAATAATTAGGTAAATTAAAATTTCTAGCAACTGGTTTAGCTGCGTCCTTGTCATTCCTTTCTGCGTCGCGAAGATGTTCTCTGAATCTGTCACCTAGTCGTCGTCCTGTTTCGCCAATGTATATCTTATTGCAATACGTGCAAGCTATGCAGTAGATGACGTTGGCGGAGTTGCACTTGAAGTGATCAGTGATCGTCAGTGATCGACACTATAATCCCACCAATAGCGTAGCTCTACTTTCTTCATATAAACCCACACACAACCCACAATTCTTCCATTCGCTCTGACGAAGGGCTAACGCTCGAAACGTCAGCTTTTTAACTCGTTACGATGGCCAATTTACATTTTCAACTTAGTTGATACCAAATTACCTTGTTAACCCCACCGACGCAGCACCACAGTTTCTTTAGGAACTTTCACCCTTTATTCATATGTCAACAACGAATTAAATTGAGCAAGATCAAAGGCCTCTTTGAGGCTACGACTATTTTGCATGTTGAAATACATGCATCAGTATAAGCAGGAAAGATGAAAATATTTTGGCTTTGTTGCAAAAATAAATTTCTTTCTTCTGTCCCTTATTTATACCTCTTAAAATCACGCTTTAATCACTGCCCTAACTCCGCAATACAATAATGCATAACGCTCTAGACACATACACGCTTTGCGGACCTATGTGTTAAGTTAGCTCGATGCGTTGGTATACTGTATTGGAAGGCTGGGAACGCGTGAAGGGCGAGAGTTCGAGTCTCGGGGGTTGCAAACGCACGAATTTTTTTTCTTTTCTTTTTTTCCCTCCGATGTGTTTTTTCTTTCTTTTTCTTTCCCCCCTGAAGCTAATAAGTGCTTTCCATTTATAATAATTTATTATTTTGCTCGATATTCATGTATTGCATGCATCACCCATGCTTGCCATCCAGGAGCCCGCGTTCATTTCGTAACTAGGACAACAAATGCTTTCTAGGTTTTTTTAAACAATTCAAATAAGAAAATGCTCGCACCACATGCTGTTGACATAATAGTAACTATCTCATCACTCATTGCTTCACTATGTCTCACATTTGCCGAACCATTCGACGACATTTTTCTATTCGTCAAGTGAAGTTGTGCATTGGTCAGCGGAAATAGAAACAAAAGTTTACGACCCAAGGATCGACCGACCGACCGACCAAGCAAGTGAATTCGCGCTCACTCACTAAACTCCTATATAGCTATTTCGCATTCTGCAAAATAGTCGTAAAAACTTAGTATTATCACTTAATTTTGGCACGATTGGCCTTAAGAGTTTTCAAGTTTTTCAAAGCCCTTGGTTCGAATCCCGTTCGGGCTTGAATTTTTTCAGGCTTTAATTTTACAACTGCTTAAGTTGTGTGTATAACTGCGAGGATCATTCATGACTTCATGTTTTGTCGACTTGTTACTAGTACGACATCCTAACGAGGTTTAAACAGACCGACAAAGCCTTATCGCACCTAATTTAGTCAGTAGTCATTGAATCATGATTGACTTTCTTGTTTGTTGTTATCTTGACGCAGTGAGTAGTCTTCGTTGTTTCTTTCAGGACCATGTCTCAACTTTATCTTTTGGAACAACGCTGGTGTACCTTTCATTCTCTATTCCAGTCTCAAACCAGAAGGGTATTTAGTCACAGGACCAATGTTGCATCTTCATTACGTTATTCGAAATGGTGTAGTGGTAGCATTGCGACGGATACAACAGAAAAGATCTCGGGTTGCTGAGAACGATGAAGAAGTTCCCTCTCAGGTAAAATTGGTCTCCAGGAATGGTTTCTTTAACATGGACGTACGAGGTAGGGGACGAGGGGGCTAAAATCCTCCAGCTACTAAACTTACGTAAATTTCTGGGCAAAACTCTCATGATTAGGGCAACGACCTTTAATAGAAAATATTACAAAATAATCCTGTTCGCGAGATTTCCAAACCTCGTAAAGAAAGCTTCAAGTTAGTTAATTTTTCTCTTAAGTTTTTATTTTAATAAGTTTTAGATTTTACTAGACTATTTATCGAGGTCGTTGAACATGCAAGCTTTGAATGTAAGTATTTTTGGAATTATCGCAGTTTCGTAAGGTGTGAGAATTGTGAACGGTTAAGTCTTTCATGAAATTTCAGTGCGTTTACTTCCCGATTTCAACACACGCATTCGGGCTTTTCGTAACATTTTTTCCGGCAAGAAGGTCATTTCCTGCCCGCCCAAGTCCGAAGGTGTCCGAAGACCTATGCTCCGTTCTGGGGAGAAAGCGTACTTGACGTTACACTGTAAGCCCCAAATTTCAAGCCCATGTTAGGTCTAAATTTCCGAGAATTTGGCCAAATATTCTGAGAAATTGACCTCACTTGAAGTTGTCATGGAACGTCAATAGTCAATAGTGTGGTCACGACGGAACTCAACCAGGTACTGGAAATATTTAATAACTATTTCGCCAATGTAGTTTCAACAAATCACCGTGAGAATGATTTCAAAGATTATCCAAGCGTTAAACTCATCGCTAGTAAAATGTTGCTGGTTACTTTCCAGTCTATGAGCTACAGCTATGTACGTGGGATTTTAGACAACCTAAATCCCTGGAAGGCTGTTATCGTGGATGGTATCTCACCGCGTCTCTTAATGCACCTTGTTCTCGTCGTAGCGTAGGAGATCACACAGCTGATCAATTTTCTGATTATGAACCAATCATGGCCAACTGGATGAAACCGCGGAAACTTGACACCGGTATTCAAAAAGGATGAAGATACACGCAGAGAAAACTATCGTCCTGTTTACATTCTTACTGCCATTTCTAAAGTATATGAGAAGGTAATGTTTGACCAGCTGTACGTAGCTTTCCATGAACACCTTCCTCCGTCTCTCTCGGGATTCCTGAAGAACCATTCTTGTTGTACCGCACTCTTGAAGATGACCGAGGACTGGAGGCGAAGCCTTGACAACAGGAGTGGTATTTGCTGATCAACAACTCAAAGACGCAAGGGCATTATCAATTGGTCCCTGTGAGTACAAATACGACCTGGCCACAAATATTCAGCCATTGAGACACTGCCAACTATTAAAATACTTGGCGTTGAACTTGATAGTATGCTACCCTTCAAAGAACACATCACTAAACAGCTTCAAAGCATATACTCTAAAAGTGGCCCTTTCAGGGGAATTAGACGTTTTGTGCCTAGCAATGTAATGTTAAGGCTCTATAAATCTTTCATTTTGTCTCATTTTGAATACTGTTGTCCCCTCCTTCTGGGGGTGGGGAGAGTACGGGTGGATCGGTTGGAAGATGCCAACTATTATATTCTTAGATCCCTGCTAGGGTAATGTAAATCCATTTTTTACGAGGAATTGTTGCGAATTTTGAATATGGAAACGTTAGACCAGAGAAGGAAACAACAATCCCTTATTCTGCTATATAAATGCTTGAATAAGTATATCAAAGGCTTCTTAGTTTAAGGGGAACTACGAACAATCTGAGAGGAACCGGCATTAACCCGTGCGCACCTAAATTTAATTTAAAGTTTATGAAAAAAATCTTTTACTTACCTGTGTGCGTAGCTGTCGAAAGGAATGCCTTTAAGTGTGGAACTGGCCAGCAATGTTATGAGCCTCTATACGTAATGTGGATAAATAAAGTATTGTACCGGTATTGCAAGTTACGTAACGGGTAAACTAATATCCTTTTTAAATGGTTTTGGAAAAGTTGTTTTATCATTGGTGCTCCTAGTGCCATGCACGTGAAGCTGATAAAAGGAGCTTACGCCAAGCAGATTTTAAAAATAGCTCCCTACTTGTTGCAATATGAACGAAAGCTCTAGGTGCGCTATTTAGAAATCGGAAGTGACTGAACCCACGGAAACTGATTCTCAGTAGTCTCGACTATATGACCAAATTGTTATGATTATAATAACGGGGCAAAATACAACAGAAAAGCGTTCAACATATATTTCACGTTACTAGCTTTGAACTTCACTCGGAATCATTTTCACTCTCCTTTTTTCCCTTCTGGAACGAGAGAACAAGCCGCCCTAATACGCTGCCCGTGTCTGTTAGGTCACTTTTGAAAAATGCTACGTACTTTTAACAGTCAAAACAGTCCATACGTCTTTATAATTGTTGCTGTATTGATTTTAGGATAAATCATATTCACTGCTCAATACTGATACTTCTACAGCTTTATTTCAGTCTTCTTTGCACTCTTGCCGATACGTCAAAGTTATTCCTTGAATGTACTTTACAGGTAACGGATAATTTGGGCGATGTTCAACAGCTTTATCTTGATCTTGATAAGATCGGGCCAGACCTGGTATCTGGGCAAACTGTAACATTTTGGGCAAAGGATCCCTCTGGAACATTTGAAATTCTTTTAGACGGAAAAAAGATGGTGTACGCAGTTCCTGGTTTGCACTGCCGCCATTATATTCAAGTAACAGTGACTTCAAGACCAAAAACAAGTATGTAATTATCTTGTTTTAGTATCACCCAACTAGTGGACTAATACAAATCCTGCATTTTGATTGGCTACGCCACTAGAGGACTATTAGCAATAGTCATCGAGTAGCGAAATTATTTCTTTTTATTCCCAAATAAATCTTTCTTCAACTTGCATTTGCTAACTTTATAATTGCTTTTTCTGCCCGGGTCAATAGCCCATTCGGCCTCGCCTCATGGGCTATTGACCCGTAGCCCTTGCGGGCTGCGGGTTTAATTGTTAATTATACTACACGTTTAAAAAAAGAGAAACTCGCTTTTCATTAACAATTTTACCAAATCGGTCACTTCAAAGAGCACATTTCAACGTTTACAGGAGTTATTGAACACATTTTGACAACCACTCCTTTGGGCTCCCGTGGAAAAATTATTTTAGCAGTTGATTTTTTAGAGTGTAGTAATAGGTATTTAAAATGCTTTGTTACTGGTTTTTTCATATAAGAGTAAGTAAGGCCGACAGGTACCTCTCTTTAATCGGTGCGACTGAAAGAGGGAGGATTAAAATGCAAAGACAGTTAATTTAAATGGAAATTATAATGAAGAAATAATACTACAATCGAGTATATACCCAATTGTGTAATTGTGAATTTTATAAACCTATATATTGGTGGGCAAGCATCATTTAGTAGACAACAAAACATTTTCCGTTTGAGTTGCTTGGTAGACAATGCAATCTAAGAGTAATACTAACTAAGGGAAAATGTATTGGCAAGTATGAGAAAAATGCTGGTATTTACATTGATCCGCTTGTATCATATAGGTACAACAACGAAGCCGACAAAGCCGACAACACTAAGACCAGCAGTGACTACTTCTCCGAAGCCAACTAAGCCTTCCTCAACACCACAACCATCGCCTCTGACCCCGCCACCGACACAGCCGCCGCTACCTCCCCCTCCTCCTCCCCCTCCTCCTCCTTTGCTTCCACCTCGACCTCCCCCTCTTCTTACTCCTCCCCCTTTACCTCTTCCTCCACCTCCTCATCCTCTGCCCCCTCTTCCACCTCCGCCTCCGCCTCCTCCGCCTCCTCCACCTCCTCCGCCTCCTCCGCCTCCTCCGCCTCCATCTCCTCCCCTGGCTCCCCCTTTATCAACTCCTAAGCTCCCTCCCACTGTTCCACCATGTGGTGCAGAGTACACCACTGTCTCTCCTACCACAACAACACGTCGTCCATGCTTACCAGGTATTTTTTCTACCATCAAGCCACCTACTTGGTCTCCTTTACCCCCTCCCTCCCCTACACCTCTTCCACTACTTCCATCATTATTCACTATTCCGCTTCCTCCTCGACCTCCTTCTAAGCCTTCTTGGCCTCCTTTTCCACCTCCTGTACTTCCTCCTTCTCCGCCTCCTCCGCCGCCTCCTCCGCCGCCTCCTCCGCCGCCTCCTCCTCTGCCTCCACCTCCACCTCCTCTTCCTCCGCCTCCTCCTCCGCCTCCTCTTCCTCTGCCTCCTCCTCCGCCGCCTCCTCCGTCACCCCCTACGCCAAATCTAACAACTCCCAAGCTCCCTTCCACTATTCCACCATGTGGTTCAGAACTCACCACTGTCTCTCCTACCACAACATCGCGCCCATGCTCACCAGCCGCTACTCCTATCTTTAAACCACCTTCTTCTTTGCCCCCTGCTCATTCATCTCCTCCACTACCTCCACCATCACCCTTACCCCCTCAATCCCTTCCACCTTGCCAATCTCCTCCTAGTACCCTACCTCCCGGCTCTCCTCCGTGCAAACCCGCTTCTAGTCCTCCTCAATCTACTCCACCACCAATCCCTTATCCACCAATCCCTACGCCAGTTCGTCCACCTTCATGTTCACCACCAGGAGTCTCTCAGACACCTGGTGCCCCACCTCCATGCTTTTCACCTCCCACCAAACCAACGATGGTTCGACCTTTCACCTTACCAACACTGCCTCCAATACCAACACTCCCTCTACTACCAGGTTAGTAACTCTTTTTTAATATAAGAGGATGCTGTTGCTTATAATATAGGTATTTCCCGAAAACAGAATATTTATCGGTCAGTACTGTATTTAGCGGATTGACTCAATACAAGACGCTTACTGAATACTTAAAAAATCTCTGTAAAATCAAAACTTTAAATGCTTTTAAAAATAGAGACAGAGAGGGTGATACCTAAAGCTGTTATCACTTAATTACGGCTGCATACGTGTATGCAAACGAACTATTGCGTCTGTGTTGTTTTCTTTTAGCCCTTTATTTTGTAGTTCTTAATATTCACCTTTAAATATCATATTAACAAAATCATTCACCTCAGGCTCAGTAAACACTGGTGATTAGTATATACACACTCAGTGATCTTGGTGTTTCAACTGATCTGATTGGTTCGCTATCTCGGGCCAATTAATAATTATTCACCTCAGTGTCGGTGAATAGTGATGGACAATTGTTTTAGTATACACCACACGAGTTGAATAATCAGCCGATCCAAAATTTGATTTATTTCTAACAATACTACAACAAATCCAGGCAATGAAAAGTGGAATTCGTGCCGCGTGATGCTCTTTTGCGCGCATAAAGTCACATTGTAGGTCAGGTGTAAAACGAGAGATTTTGAATGTACGTGGATCTAATGATCGTCAGCAAACTAAGTAACGTTTTTTGATCAGAAACCCGCTATTCAAAGACAGATGCTCAGTTAACTGTTAAGAGTTTTGTTGGGATTGCTGCCCCAGTGGGAGATTAATGGCGAAATTGAACGTGCAACCGTGGATTGTTCCTGGATTCATGATTCAGATGTGCGGGATATTTTGAGATAAGCTTTACAGGATAGTGTTTTGTGCCGGGTCTTTCGAAAATTTGCGCCATCTACAGACCTCAAAATAAGCATGGTTTTCTTCATCGTATGCTGATTTTCTCTACCTCTTTTACTGAGAAAAAGGCCGATGAAGAACCAGACGGTTTGTTTCCAGGATTTAGCGTGTCAAACTCAGAGGAGAGTCAGCTCTCCTTCTTCGTACAGCTTTTCAACGACCCCTTTTGTCAACGCTTTCTTGTAGGCTGTCGGGGCTATGTCGCCTCCTTGCTAAGAGTTTTCAAAGAGTTGTTGAGGGTTTTTTTCCTTCTGTAAAATAAAGGTCTCCGATAATCTAAAATGGCATATTTAATGGTGGATTTCTCAAGTGCCAATCAAGCGCAGCCCGAATAGCGGTTAAAGGTTTCTTGTTGTAAAAATTTCCGTCTCGCTTTCTTGCAGATAAGTAAAACTTTTGATGGCACTTATTTAACTGCTGTGGTAAAATATCCTCAACTGCTGTTTTAAATTCGTCTTGTTGTTGAGACCATTCTGCAAAACTAACAGTGTATGTTTCATTTTTTATACTTTCGTAGAGCTCGACAGTTCATGTAAACAAAATATTGTAGCTTTTGGCTAGCTTAAACTTTTGTGTTTGGAAGGGTTAAACAACTTACCATTAAATGCAGTTAGACCGAACTTTGTTGCCATTTTTGGAACAGCCGCCTCGTTTATCGATAAGAGTTGCTCCTCGGTAAGCGAAGCGAAACGGGAAACCATTTTGTTTTTCTCCGTTTTCTCGGAGGTGAATAGCACTTGCTATTCACCTCCGATCTAGCCAATCAAAATGCGGAAAATGTAGCACTATTCACTTGTGTGGTATATACTAATGAGCATTATTCACCTCCATATCGAGTGAATAATGCTTGACAAGCAAAAACAAAATGGCCGACGTAAACTCGCGTTTCGCCAATATTCTGGAATCGAAATCCAGAGAACACAAGTAAATGCTGTAGCAGAAAATACAAAGAAGGCTATGGAATTTCGCCTGCAAGTTTTTACAGGATAGTTCGACTTTCGAACAGTTTCAGGTCAAGTTCTTGGCAATCACAGGTTTATCAATCGAAGGAAAGTTACTCTTGGCGAACACTGCAGAATTTATCTCTGATTCATCTGCAGAAACATCAAGTCCTATTCAACGAAGCACTTTCACAACTATTTAGATGAACGTCTTTATACAAGAAAACTTCCAGTTTTCATCACAGCCCTGCATATACGGTATAATTTCAGATTAATCCTTTTGCCAACTGCTCTCCATTTTAAGTAAAAACGAAAACTTTGATTGAACGGTGAAACTGTTTTGGAAGTAGACTTTTCATTTAGATTGCTGATTTGAACCCAGCTTTGAAGAACATTTTGGTAGGATTTAGACGAGGCGGATTTTCTCGAACGTTAACTCTCAAACGAGATGGACACTATGATCGCGGTTCTATTAGCCTCCATGCACAAACTATATACCATTGTAACCTTCAATTTTTGTATATGCATTTTTTTCCTTATTTATGTCAGTATTGTAATTTAAAATGTAAGTGCAAAATAAAGCGAAGAAGATGAAGACTCTGTAAGTAGTTTCGCGAAAGCTTCGTGTCGCTTGCACGTTTTACATGAATGAATTGATATTTCAATTAAATCAACTTTTAATGGTTTCCTTTTATTATAATATTGTAAAGATTAACGGAAACATCTTTATCTTTAATTACAGTGTTCATCATTAGTCAAGGTAGGTTTTAGTTTCTTTATTGCTTTTATTGTGGACGAATAGTAGTAATATGTATATGCCCTCATCACGCCAGGAAAAATTCCACGAAATGACACAGAACACCTTTTGTAATGTTAGATCAAGTTGACCTGTTAGATAGGCCTTATTCTCAAGAAAATCCCTCGTAAGTTATTTTTGATCACTCCCGGTTTAAGTATTCAGAGAGGGCCTGGAGCTACCCACCACGATGACGCCTAATTAAGCGGCGTTTGTAGACGTGTTTCAATCCTCCAAGAAATTAAGTTACGTAATGTGCGCGACAAAATTATCACAGGATAACTGAAAATTTCAAACCATATCTTAAACTAACTAAAAGCTAACTTCAGAGGGATTACCTCAGGAATAAGGTCTATATATGGTAATCACCTTGCGTGCGGCGACTGCAAGGCAAGACGCAAGACGCAAGACGTGATACGCAGTCGAAACTGAGCTGATAATAGCCTTTTTCTTCTCAGCTAACAGAAAAAAGACTATGTTAAAACTGCTTTGGCCTCTTTAATAGTTAACTTGAAAATTCCGGCTTTAATTTGACGAGCTCAAAATAACACAACTGGCGCCACTCGACGAACTTCGAGCGCGTTACCATGCTGGACGCCGGTGACCCATTTTTTGGCTCCAAATTAAATGCTTGGATACCAAATGGTTCATATTTTTACAATCTGATATGGCTTTTTAATTGTATATCCCCTTTTGTAAATATTTAATATTCTCTCTAGAGGGAAAGGTTGCCTGATTTCAATGCCTTTCCTTTTACAACTTACATTGACGTCTTTGAGTCTGGGGTTTACTTTTTCCCGGCTTCTGAATCCTGATTGGTCAATGCAATTTTCAGGCGCGCCAGCCGTTTACAGGGCAACATGCATATCTTTTATCTTCTCCGGGTTAGAAACAAATGGCAGTTAATTCTTAATGTAATGGAAATACAAATAACTAAAGTTAACTTATTAGCAAGATTCTCGATACCTCGCCCTTGTTGTGCAAAAACTGATAAGAGCTACTCCAGAAAAATAGAATAGGGATAATGAAACCTTTTTAGAAAAGTGATTCTCACTTTCACTCCCAGCTTTTACTGTTTTGTAGCTAGAGTTAAACATTATTGAAAAGAAACTTTGAAAGATAAAAAGTATAAACAGAATAGGGGATTAAATGTTAGAAAACTAAAACTGAAACTAAAAAAAACTCGCACTCGGTCCTTGATCATATTCATCTTCATCTTCAACCCGACCCTTCTGCTTAAACGAGTTGTCAGTTTTATCAGGCCTTTCCCCGAAACCTTGCAATTCCTTTAATGACGCTGATTAATTTATTTTTTAGTGAAATAGTATAATATTAACATTTTTAATGTGGTAATAAAAAAATAATGTATTTATAGTATGTTGCCGCTTTGCAGCTGAGCAAATATTTTTGTGTAGAAATTATAATAGTCCTTGCTGCGTTTTTAACATGCAGGCTGCATGCCCACACATGATGGTACCTCAAAAGGCGCTTGTTGTATGTTCCCATTCATCTACCAAGGAAACCCGCAGCACCGCTGTACAAGAGCTGAGCGAGGCTTCCGCTGGTGCGCAACAACTGCTAATTATGACGCCGATAAGCAATGGGGATACTGTGCAAGTTGCTTTCTGTGCCACGGCGGCAATTCAAATGGTAACTGCTGTCATTTTCCATTCATATATGGCGGTAAAATGTACACGACTTGTACAACTCAAGACGAAACGAAGCCTTGGTGTGCCACTACTTACAACTATGACGTAGACAAGCTGTGGGGCTATTGTGGAGGTGAGGAAACTAGTTCTGTATGGAAGCAGACTTTGGAAACACATTCTGCAACTTCATCTAGATCTTTTTGAAACAAAAACATGAAAACAACGACAAGGTAATAAGATAATGATACATCACCCAAAAATAACGTTCAAGTCGAAAAAAACTCTTTATTTCAGAAACCTCTTCATTTAATACTTTCGTTGGTTCAAAGCATTTGAGCTCTAGATATGTCCGTCTTGAGACATTAACCACCTTATGACTCATCACTTTAACAAATAGCTAAAATACGTAAGTAATTTTGTATATTGATATATCTTTCAAAAGGTGATGCTCCTGGCTCGGTGCCTCAAGCCAAAGTCGAGTATGCTCCTTGTCTCTCTGACTGTGACGATAAGTGCGTCGATTCTTGTCCTGATTACTGCTGTGTGAAGAACATGAAAACCAAGACGCATCAGCAAATACAACAGTCTGCAGTGATCCAGCCTACCAAAGTAATTACCACTCTATGTAAGAAGTACTGTGAATAATGATCCAAAACGGATAGTAAATAATATATCGTGTACGCTCATCTTAAGGCGGGGTAAACAGGAATGATGATGGTGACAGCAACTGAGTTAAAGCAGCATTAAACTCTAGGTTAACGTTTTGCAAAAAGTCTGCATACGAGCCTAAGTGGCCCATCAGGCCGGAGCTCATCCCGGTTTCCGTAGCATTAGCGACGAGGAGTATTGGCACTCCCCCCTGGATGGGATGCTAGTCCATCGCAGGGTTACCCCCAGCATTAAATTTGCCGGTACCCATTTATACACCTGGGTGAAGAGAGGCGCTGTGAGAGTTAAGTGTCTTGCCCAAGAACACAACACAGTGTCCCCGGCCAGGGCTCGAACCCGGACCGCTCGATCTGGAGTCGAGCGCACCAACCATGAGGCCACCGCGTCTGCCACAAACCAACCTTTATTTCTTGTTTTAACAGGCTCAGCAGGTTACACCAGTTCAAGAAACATCACCCTCTTGTCCTCCTCTCTGCTCTAAATTCTGTGCCCCAGACTGCCCTGTTCGCTGTTGTAATCTTTCGCCTCCTTCGTCCTACGTTCCCAGTCCACCGCCTGAGCCCGTATATTGCCAACCCATCTGTTTTAAGGTGTGCTACAAGACTTGTCCCGAGGAATGTTGTTCAAAAGCTCAGCCAGGCGAAGCTCGTGATACCACTTCGTACACAGTAGCCTTGCCATGCCCAGCTAACTGCCATCCTGTCTGCCATGGTCACTGCCCAGCACAATGTTGCCAGATGAATGACTACCCACCTTCAACGACGTCCTTAACTGAGCGATCAAAGATGGTTTGTCCTGCTAGCTGCCACAAGTTCTGTTCCCAATGGTGTCCCAGGCATTGCTGCAGGAAACACATCGAGAAAGTAAATACCAAAACCCAGCATCAAGAAATCAATATTCATGGTAAGAGATTGAAGAAACAGGATTCGTGAAAAAAGGTGACATAATGCGTCAGGTTGTTCAAAAGCCGGATAACCCGGGATCATAAGTTAACCAAAGATTAGCAAAATGTTTTCCACTGCTTATATTTTGGGTGTTTTTAGGTAATTCAAACTCAGAACAGAAGGCTTAAGAATGTAAACAAAGACGTTTACCGCAAAGTTACAAAACTGGAATCAAATTCTCGCTAATCCTGAGTTAGCCTTGTCGGGCTCTAAACAAACCGAACAGGGATAATAAAATAGCTACGTCTTAGCAATGTGTCAAAAGTCTCGGTCTCCTCAGTATGTATCCATCTTTTTCCTTTTTATGTTTTTTTTTTGTTTTTTTTTTTATCATACTTCGTCAAATGAGTTTTGTTGCATGTCCATGCAAACAGTAATCTACCACATGACGCTGTTCACCCGGAAATTTATGTTATGATTGGCAGGGGGTTTTAGGCAGATGCTTACAAGAACGGCGGAAATCAACTCCATGGTAGAAATGCTTTCATTTTATTTTTTTCCTTTTAAGCTTGTAAAGTTGGCGTTGCTACAGCTGGCGGAAATGCCCGGGGTGCCTGCTGTAGGTTTCCCTTCATTTACAAGGGAGCAGTTTACTGGAGATGCACAGCTCAGAATGCAGTCAAGAAATGGTGTTCAGTCACTAAAGTGTTTGATCTCGAAAGAAAGTGGGGTTACTGCAAATGGTGAGTAAGGGATACGGTGGTTTAGGGTTTCCGCTTTTTTATTTCATTATATCCTAATGAGTGTATATAATTTTTCAAACAATAATTTCATAAAGTGGAAAACTCATGCCGGCGAGTGAAAAATAATTAAATGATGATAAGGTAACAAAAGGTTTAGAGTTTTCGTCTTTTTTTCTTCTACTTCACGCTGTAGTAACGCAGATCCTATTAAATCTGTGTTTGCTTTCTTTTTGTCCAGATTGATTGACTGTAATCCCAAATACGCGATTTTGTGGCTGTCCGTTTCTAACGGCTCGATCGTGAAGCAAAACTGGAAAAGTGGCCATGGATGCATATCAACAAAGATACCAGCATACCTATTACTTCTGAAAATATGCTTACTCCACGCATAACCATGAAAACAACTATTTTGCATATTAGAAGGGTCAACAGCGGTTACACAAATGTATTTCACACGAAGGAAACTCTCTATATTGCATCAGATGAAGAGTGTTCTTCGTTCCTTCTAAGGAGGTTCCTTTTTCATATTTTAACAAAATGGTACGTTTCTAGAGTCAGTCGCAAATGTGCAAAACGTTATTATAGCCTATTTGATTTTTGTCTATGACGCGGCTGTCCGCCACTATGGGCGGTATAGCTTCCTGGCACTCACAAAAAAAAGAATCTAAGCTGATATCTCGAAAGAATAAGGATGTACTTGATACCCCAGGAAAGGATTCTGGCAATCTTTAGTGGTGGTTTTTACAATTCCCTAACGTTGTTCCTGTTCTTATTGGCATTTCCCTCGCGAAACTGCGACAGAACCCTAGCAGAGGTCTTAACAACGAGGAAGCCCGCGTGACGTCATTGTCTATTTGTATGGGATTACATTGAAATAAACTTTTTTTTTCCATTATGTGTGATAGACTACTATTCGGTAGCTTCAAAAGATCAGGCAAAACCTCAGCACTTACAACAAGGTGTATTGGTAAATTCTCGAAAATGGCATTTTTTTTTTAATTACATTCTACTTTAATTTTTCCCCAACTAGACGTGGAAAGTAGACTGTTTCATATAATGTTCCTGATTATCAAAAGAACAAAATATGTAGTTTCATGGAATACAGTTTTTGCGTGAAGTAAATGCTATGTTAACGCCCAGCGTTTCATTCGCCAGTATCCATTTATAATATACATTTTATTTCGCAGATTCATATTTTTTCGAAATGGGAGACATATTAACTGCAGAAGAGGCGCTTTCCAGTTTCCGTTTAATTGGACAAATTTAAAACGTATATCGTTGTTGTAATACATCAAAGTAAAATCGTAAAGAGAAATAGGCTTGCAGGAAAGGAAGTAACAAAAGGCAATCGGTTCGAGTATTTTGTTTCCCCTACGTACTTCTAGCTCTAACCCCTAATTCTCCCCAAGTCTCCAAGACTGAGGAATAAGATAATACCATTTTAAGTCAATTGAATAACTAGTTTAGTCTACAGCGTTTCTTTTCCTTCTTCTCCCTATGACAGCCTGTGGTTCACTCTGTTTCAATCCTCATGGTTTTCATTTTGCTCTCGCTTCCAAAATCTAAATGAGAGTTGGATTTTTTCTTTCCCCTCTTTCAGTTTCGCTTCGGCGCGATATCAGACGAGTTTGGTCGAGCCATTGTTCGTTTTTAGTGCAAATAGATTTTTTTCGAAGATACGGCCGGCATTTTGAATTCTATTGTTTCAATTAGCTCTTATAGGATGCCAACTAGTATGTATTTGTCCCCTAAGCATCCTATAATAGCTATTTGAAACAATAGAATTCAAAATGGCCGCTGTATCGCCTAAAAAGTCCATTGTGTGAGCCCGCCTACGTTTATACTTGTAAGGTCTTCAACATCTTTGTTTGATTTTTCGTCAGTCTTTGTTTTAACTCGTTCGCTTTGAATTTTCATTTTCAGAAATTTCATTTTCTTGCAGCTTTTTAGCAAGTCCCAACCTCTACACTTAATTGCTGTTTCACCTTACGCTAGTTTATAGCTCGGAAACAAAACCTTCTGCCATCTTCTAATTGAAATTCGTATTCGTCAGAGGGTACATACCTTTTGTGGTCCTCCAAACTGTGATCAATGCAATCATCCGATAATACGCCCCTGGGCTTTCCATCGCCTGATAGCACCAGTGCAAGATAGTATCACGTAATTATCAGTTTTTGACATTTACGAGTATATAGTGAATCGGTTATATAAAACCAGGCCTCGTAACCTATAATTGTTAATCAGAATGTCTGGGAATAAAGTGTTTAATAAGTATTTGTATTACAATGGCTCTCCTGTGTTCCAATTGTATTTTCTATAGCATGCTATAATTAACAATAAGACCCGCAGCCCACAAGGGCTACGGGGCAATAGCCCATGAGGCGAAAAGCCTCATGGGCTATTGACCTGTGGCCCTTGAGGGCGAAGGGTCTAATTGTTTTAGTATCAACCAACCAGTCGGACAGAAAAAGCAATAATAAATTAGCAAATGCAAGTTTGAAGAAAGATTTATTTGGGAATAAAACGAGAGCATTTCGCTACTCGAGGACTATTGCTAATAGTCCTCTAGTAGTGAAGCCAATCAAAATGCAGGATTTGCATTAGTCCACTAGTCCACTAGAAACCATAAAAACCTCTGGTCTATTGCTTTTATATAATAATTCAGAAGACACGCGAAATTTCCATGATTGACCAATGAGAGCGCGCGCATTAATTTAATTATGGTATAATGCACGCACTCAAGCGTAAAGGTCTCTGACAAGCGCCTTCAAAATCTTAGGTGCTTAAGGGAGATTAGAAAAAATATTGAAAAAGATGAAAGGATTTTTCTAAAGGTTTAGTCGTTTTAATGTCCTCTTGCTAAACAAAGAATTTATTTGGAATTTGTAAGATACCTTACTTAATGCGTGGTTTTATGAGTCGCCATGATAATCGATTACTGCCAATTGCCACCCCCTCCTACCTTTCAACAGAATTGCCACCCCCTTCCTCGGGGGAAGGGGTTGGCAATTCTGTTGAAAGGTCTATAATTCAAAAGAAAAGCCGTTCTGTTTGTTTGCTGCAAAACGTTGATCTGAAAAACTGCAAAAACTGCGAGAGGCAGTAATTGTAACTGTATTGTATATTTTACGCAATAGTTATTTATCTAATGTAGTTCCGCAGTCTGAAAAGATATATATTGCCTCAATCTGACAGCAAAGATCTTTATCTCACGTGCACTTGACCTTATTCACTGCCTGTCCATTGTTTGAGTTCTTAGTGACGAGAGCAAAATAAATTTGAATAGCCTCACGTTTTTTATCTTTTGAAGTGATATTTTAAGCACCAAAACATGTCATGTTTAGACGCTTTGCTGACATATACACTTACAACAACCACAGTAAAAACCATTTCAAAGAACATCGACTGTTTGAGATAACGTTAAAAAAAAACAACCGATGTTTCGTCTAGAATGTCGTTAGCAACTGCTTGAATAATTAAATGAATGGAAAGAACAGGAACGAACAGGTATCAAACAATAGACGACCGGTGCTATGCTAGAAAGAATAATTTTTTCATTAAAGAGTCCAATATAACTTTTCAAAGTAAGAACGCTAAATAACCAGCAATCTGGAACGAAAGCACTTAAAGGAATTAAAAAAAAAGACTATTATCATAAAATATGTTTGTTTTTAACGATGCTCAGCTAGTGAAGGAAGTCTCAGAAACCATAACTGATACCATGGTGTGATTACGTCACTCAAAGACAACAGGACAGTAAATCTCAGCAGGTAACGACGTTCACTTATCCACCCCGCGGGCCGACATTGCTTTGAAACTCAGCGCAAATATTGTCTTAACTTGTTTCTTGTTAATTTCCATGTTGGCTTTCGATACATTGATGCGTTTCTTGAAAAGATAGGCGTTTAGAGATGAAAATTCTTCGAGGTTTAAGTGCGTTCGTCGTCTTAACATTGACGGTGATCAGTGCTGGAAGAAAGCCCAAACTACACGGACGTTTCAATGGAGCAAGACAGCGTGCGACTGGTAGGTGGAAATTTTTGCTTGGTTAGAATCACTGGTTCTTACACCTGGAAAATTCCTAAGGTAAACTGAGTTTGTAAACAGTACAAGATGGCAAACACTTCTTACCATGACTAGAGGCTGTTTGACTTCTTTTAAAGATGTCAGACAAATCGCGACGTTATCAACTGACACAAACGACTTTTACCTCCCACAAACGATCAGATTTGATCGTTCCTTGAAGGGGGCTGAAACTAAAACATGGCCCTCCACACAATCTATTTCCTTCAAAGGTACTAACCTCGTTTCGACGGGATAAACATTGCAGCTTAGAGTGTTTTCAAATAAAGAGCAACAAAGTTTATTAGTGACCCTAGGCGTACGGGTGTCCATATATTTTACGGAAAGTCTAACCCGCATCAGCCAAAACATTTCACCGTTGATCCGCGGTTCATTCTTTTACTATGTTTGGGAAGAATTTCTTTCATCAACAGTCACAAGTAATGTAATCGTAGGTATCCCTTCTTAGTGACTAAATTTCCATCAAGATTAAGAAAAGATAACTTTTTCAATGTAATGATGACAATTTCATCAGCATGAACAATTTTATTGTAGCCGGGAGTGTTACCTGCTGAGCTTCTGTGTTACGGGGGGCTATATCGTTAAATGCCACAATTCAAATTGTAGAGACTGTGGCATTAATCTGCCCTTAACTTAAAACAAAAGAAATCCAAAGTTGTACCTTTTCATCTGACAAATGCAATTATGTTCTTTCACTTCTAACGTTACAAAAAATATATAATAATAATTTAACACAATCCCCGCATTTTTAAGATTCGGGTACCTAAATTGGAGGAATTAAGTTTATTGTTATCAATATATCCTTGAGTCAGTATATAGTAATGAATTAAAAGCACCAAACATACACGCCGGTCAAGCGGTCCAGGTTCTAGCCCTGGCCAATTCCATGGCTTTGGGTTAAATCTTGAACAAAGCACTTCACCCCTGGATCACCTTTTTGCACTTGAGAATATCGAATGATAGCACCGAACTGTTCGGGATGGCAGTCCAGAATGCTGAGTAATATGCTGCAATGGACTAGAATTCCTTCCAGGGGAGTAATTACTTTGTATTAAAATAAGGCTTTACCATTAGGCTTACGCTATTTCTGCTTAGTATTATGACAGGTTATAAGAAATGATTGAAGTCAGGACAGTAAAAATTTACCTGCTGTTGTCTTAATCTGCCTAATGCGTTGCTAGATACACAGTAACGATAAAAACAAATTAAAAGTTAATCAAGCGTAAAAAGACCTAGAGAGGGAAGAATAGAAACACATAAGTGTATTTTATAAACCTGTTTGCATCCAGCCTCGCATAAGTAATCATAAAGACAAAGAATTAAATCTTTCTAATAATTTCTAATCTTTCTTTCTAATCTTTCTAATAATTTACAATGATAAATGCTTAAGATGCTTTATTCATAGCATGCTTTAACGAGGGTCATTGATTTTCTTCAACTCGTACTTCTGGCTAATAATTTGCCTAATATGTAACTACCCTATTCCTGTTTTTACGTCAAAGGTGTTTTAAAATGTTTAAAAGTCTCAGCCATCCAAAGAACATAAATTCTTTTTGTGGTCACTGTGCATCAATGTTCGCATTTTGTTTCTGAAAGTACCATTCCTTTATTTGGAAGCTCTATAACAACAACCTCTCGGTTGCTTTACAACCTTTAATGGTTAACCTAAAAAGCTGCCGAAATTTATTAACCTGTATAATAAGGGCTTAAGAAGAACTTCCCATTGAACAATCAATTTTAAAATGCTTAATGCTAAACCAACCCGAACCATTACCCTGGTTACTGAGGACAGGTTCTCTTTGTGTAATTAATATTGCATTCTGGCTTAAGGGTTACTTGTGTCGACACCAACCACTTATGAATCTAATCGCAGTAAAAAACTTCCACCCCAACAGATAAAAAGGCTAGTAACATGATAAGTGCTATGACCTAATGGTCAGAGATAGATTGCGGAGTGAAAGGCTAGACTGAAGGTCCAAAACCTAAGAGGATGTTTGTTTTAGTGTTAAAGGTTGATGCTAAGTCTGCCACAGAGTTTTAACGAAATTTTATTCAATGTGCAACTAAGTATACTTAGTATTCTTGTATTCTTGTATATATACTTATATTTATATACTAATTGTGCATATATTCAATTGTACACTGAGCCAAGTATACCTGGCACAGCCCACATTATTTAATTTTGCAAAGACGTCAAACTACTATGAACCTACGCTCGTGTGCTACGCTCGTGTGCTACAACGCATTTGGTTGTGCCTTTTGAAACAGAAACATTTCAAGATTCAGCCACTAAGTTATTTAACAGTCTGCCAAATGACATCAAACTTGAGATTAATGCTAAAACATTTGCGTGAAAACCAAGGCTGGGCTTAGATTAGATTGATTTCAATTTATTTTCAATTTTTAGATATTTGTAAGTGTTTTCACATAGTTCATTAGTTGCAAATTATACCGATGTATTTATAGTGTCTTTAACGTTTAGTTAGTTCATGATGAATTTAGGGCTACTCTGTAGAAATGTCATCATTAAACCATTATTATTATTATTATTATTATTATTATTATTATTATTATTATTATTATTATTATTATTATTACTCATAAATCCATCTGATAGTGCGGATGCGGAGTATTCTGCGTCTATTAAGGTAGGCGCTCCACTGGTAAGCAAAATAGAGGTGCAATCCCATGAAACCCCAGAAGAAGCTGAGGTGGTATACGCCACCCGGATAGAAAAGGATGAAGGGCTAAAAGAAGAGCTTGAGGAGGTGAAGGCCATGTTGCCACACAAGACACAGAGAGCCGTGGACCTGGCCTGTGAAAAAGGCGCATCCAACTGGCTTACAGTTATTCCTCTCAAAGACATGGATTTTGATCTCAACAAGCGGAAATTTCGCGAAGCTGTGAGGCTTCGATATGATTGGCCGATACCCGATAATCCGTCAGTATGTGTTTGTGGGAGCATGTTAACAGGAGATCACGCGATGATCTGCCAGCGTGGAGGCTTAATTATTAAGCGCCACAATGAAATACGCGATCTACAGGCTGAGCTGCTTGACATGGATTGTTACGATGTGCAAGTTGAACCTGCATTACAACCTATTACAGGCGAAGAGCTTGCCAGAGGGACTAACCAAGCTCCTGATGCACGCCTTGACGTCCACTGTAGGGGTTTCTGGGAGCGACAGAGGGCTGCATTTTTCGATATAAGGGTGTGTCATCCCGATGCGGACTCGTATAGAGATCTTAGCCCCAAGCAAATCTACAGGATTCATGAAAATGAAAAGAAGCGAAAATACAACTCTCGCGTCACAGAAATAGAGCAAGGCACATTCACCCCACTGGTAT
>Ga0126337_10000330_pt1 | contig 22477 bp, 14 predicted proteins | sample DipCmetagenome_FD_92527 | JGI IMG/M metagenome (GOLD analysis project Ga0126337, IMG submission 92527) | Coral microbial communities from La Bocana,Puerto Morelos, Mexico - Diploria C A metagenome | ecosystem: Host-associated > Invertebrates > Cnidaria > Coral | place: La Bocana,Puerto Morelos...
ACACAGCAACTGAAACAAGTCTAATACAACCTTATTTATCCATATATTTCGTATGCAATAATAGCATGGTGCAGTGCGTATCATTCAAATGTTAAGAAAGAACAAACAAAACAGAAGCATGTTACAAGAGTTATCGTTACTTCTGAGGGAAAGATTGAAAGCGCATTGCCTTTAATTTATTACATTTATTTTAAAAATACTCTAACAGTAACTATATGCTTTAAGATTTGTTCACATGTGGCATAAAAGGCAATGGCCTAAACTAGTAACGCCATTTTCCAACATGCTAGCGATGTTCACAGTTATAATACCAGATATGCAGCTACATATAATTTACATAAACCGCGCACAAGGAAAGATATAGGAAAACAAAAGATTTTTTTCATGGCAATAGATGTTTGAAAACAATTTCCAACCGGCACTTCAAAAACCTTAGCAGATTTGCTTTTTCAAAAACGATAAAACATTATTCACTCTCTTGTTTGGTGCTCCCTGAAAACCAATCTGTAATATCCTCCTTCATCTCCATCTGTCCTACAATTAGATATAACAAGGCTGGAAGCTAACTCGAAAACCTAACGGTTTATTTAGCTATAGCCTCCAGTCTCATTAAGACAGTCAATAGTAATGTTTGTTCTTTAGAAAATAAAGTTGTTGTTGTTGTAGAAACACTTGAAGCAGACCTTGTCCAACCTACACCTTGTATAACAGTAGATGCTGAGCTTCTCCTAGAAACTAGTAACCCGGAAGCTATACTTCCACCGTCTGACGATGATCTCTTGACCAATTTCAAGTAAATGCACCACCAACTACAACTGCAAGAAACTATGATGGAGGCTTCTTTACGACCACCCATTGTCCAGAGCTCTGATGAAGTCAATATTTCTTCTCCCGTGCATGATTACGAAGACGTCTTTGATGAAACCGTTCCTCCTGCAATGTCAGGTGAATCATTTAAGATCAAGCTAAAACCCAATGCTACGCCCTATGTTCAGTGAAAGGCATGAAAAATTCAGCCTATCCCTTACATGGAGCAACTGAAGAACCAACTTCATGACATGGAGCAACTTGGAGTAATTTCACCACATGAAGACCCCTGCCCATGGTGTTACCAAATCGTGATAGCTCCGAGGAAAGGCACTGATGTGTTCCGATTACTCATTTAAATAAGTTTATTCAACGTGAATATCCTCTGAGTAATTATCCCTTTGAAGCTGTAACCAGCATCCCTCAAGAGGAGTTTGCATACTTCTGCATTTTTGATGCTCGCCACGATTACTGACATGTTCCCCTTGCTGCTGAGTCTCGTTCTCTCACCTGTTTTATTACGCCATTTATTCAGCTATATGTGTAACCAAGCTGCATTCGAAATTAACAGCACCTTTGAATAGTATAATCGTCGCATGGGCAAGGTCACTGTTGGCCTTGAAAAAGTTGGCAAGATCGTTGATAACATCCTGACCTAGTCTCCCTATTCTGAAGAAACATGCCTGTACCTTTCTTGATCGCTGGCGTCAACATAGTGTTACTCTCAAGCAAACAAAGTCGCAAGTACGGTTGCTGTTTCTGAAGTTGATTTCGGTGAATTTCGCCTGTCAAGAACTGGCATCCAGGCCAGCCCCCGGCGACCTACTGAAGTCTCCAGAAACCATTACAGATCTTCGCTCATTGTTTGGATTGGTAAACCAACTTGGCAGTTTCTCGAAGGAACTCACTACAATCATGGTGCCTTTCCGCCCTCTTCTATCAAAGAATGCAGTGTTCCAATGGTTACCTGAACGTGACCATGCCTTTGTGGAAGCAAACTCGAGCAAGCTTGAGTTCCGCTCCTTCATTTGCTGACATACTTTGCTGTTGATCGAAAACTGAACAATTCTTGCCACTGACGCACCTCGTCTTAAGGGACTAGAGTTTGTCCTCCTACATAGTTGGTAGATTGGTTATTGTGGACTAAAGGAAAAGACGTCAAACGTCCTTATATCTATATCTATCGACATACCTATCATCCGGCATTTTGTGGCACACTTCCTCAGTCAACTTTCGTTTAGATATGTTTTACTTGATCTTTTCTTCGGCGATCGAACATGATGATTTAACTTGAACACTTCGTGATATTTGGCGTTCAATTCGATTAAACAATAATTAACCTGTCGCGCTCAACAAAAACTGTTTATTATAATGAGATGTTATGAACACGCTACTTGTATACTTGACCTTACAACTTTTCTTATATGTCTCAGTACACCTGAAGTCTTAAACAGAAAAAAAGCAACCATGAGTAGTGTTTTTATTGGCTTTCTTGCTTTTACGTTGAGCAACCGTATTAATTCTTGGTTTTCACTCACGTGACTTTTGCCTTGACGACGGTTGCTATCCGCCATGTTGGCGCCCAAACAAACGCGCTCAATAGAGAGATCACAGTGAGAACGAAAGCTTAAGTCGGTTGTTTGTGTAGTTTTGTGCTGTGGAAGCAGAAGTGACTGAGATAAACTGATTGGACCTTTAGTGGTATTCGCAACAAGGAGAATTTGAGGAAAAACTGACAACAGAGTGGAGAGAAAAATAAAAAAATAAGAGCGATCAGTCGCGGAGACACGGAATCGAAAGACGTGTTTAACAGCGAACGGGTATTTGGCAAGCATTTTTTTCTGGAAAGCCAGCTCCTTACTGGCATAAGCACGACATAGATTGGGTTCTAGCATTGCAACTTGCTAAGAAAAATTAACTAAATTAACTAAATTAGGCCATGATGCGAACGCAGAGAGAGATGAAAGGACAAACTTACGGTGCGCGGTCGAACAAGAGCGCGAATTGAAGCGGCAGAGAACGTCGAAAGCTTCCTGTTGCTCAAATCGACTTCAGTCAGCCAATTACTTCGACAGAAGAAGAGAGAAATCGAAACAAAGGGAATGAGGAGGCCTTTTCTTCTGATCAGTCGGCCATAGCTGTTACCGAAATGAAGAAATCGAACCGAAAACTGTAAAGGACACCGAGTGCCAAACCATCGAGTTTGACTACATGTTTCAGACAAGCAGATATCAAGCCCCGAATAAAGACTTTTTTTGACATTGACTGTACAGTTCGCTTTTACACTGGGCTACCATCTATGGAAATACTAATTGTTGTATTCGAGCACATCTCATGACATTCACACGGCAAACACAGTCGCTCAGCAGATCAAGAGTTCATTATTGTACCTATGAAACTTAGACTAAATGTACCGTTGTAAGATATCAGTTTGTTTTTTCACTGTAAACAGTTTCCAGAAAATTTTACCACTGGATGGCTGCGACGAACACTTTCTGCAACTGATGATCCAAAAAGACGATCATTCATTCGCTGCGAATTTCTCACCTTGGCCACAACAATTTTGCCTGCGATTTCTTTCCCTTGAACTGACACAAGGAAACCAGAAACCATCTAGCTGTACGTATCCAAACTTTCCAAGGCCTTAAACTCCTTATTTGTGTAAATACTAAATAACAAAGCAAGTTCGAGACTCCTATAGGAGGCAAAAATTCTCAGCTGAACTTCTCGCTCGGTAAGGCCGCTCGATACCACAGAAATGTTCTTCAATTCACTACGGGCTGATGACGTATCGTGGTTGCTTCGTACAGTCAAAATATCGCAATGTGTAGCCTTTGGTTGCAGCAAAGGTTTATTGAAACTTATACTCGTATCTTTTCTGGTTTTTGCTTGGTTGCTGCAACCAAAGGTTACACATTGCGGCATTTTGACTGTACGAAGCAACCACGATACGTCATCAGCCCGTAGTGCATTGCGCGCCATTCAAGACTGCGGCCGCGGGAATTTTAAACGGGCTATAGGGTCGATCTTTGGAAGGCGATAAAAAAATTATTTCGCTAGGTGAGACATTTCTTTTACTTCAGATCTTTTAATAAGTACATTTTAAACCTTAGGTGATACTTGTTAAAATAGTGGAGGTTCCCTTTAATGAAAAAATAACTTTGTTGCAGTAACACCTACTATCATCGGATATTTGTACCACTTTGGTTTCAAAGAAAGAAAAGAAAAGCCCGTCTGAATATAGTTAAACTTTACTCTGTCGTGATGCTTGGTCTTGACTATTAAAGTTCAATACTTGTTAACGACTTTAAAAGTCAAAAGAAATAAACAGTGTTGGCATTTCCACATTTTCATTTCTTTCATTTAAAGAAAATTAACTTGGCGCGTTGACGTTTCAATCTTTTTTGACAACCTTGCTTTACTACTTTTGAGGTAGTTTTTCTGCACTTCATTGATAGGAGAGGTGTTAGTACCTGAAGGACTGCCCAAAGTGTAGTGTATTATTTGAGAAAGTAAGCAGTTTGACTATTGATTTTCGCTAAAAAGGATCTCTCCCTAACTTATTTTAAGGTAAGATATTTTTTTGGAATGCACTAGCTAACTCGAACGGCCCTTCGAACGGACGACATTATTTTTTTGGACAGATAGCTCGAGCCGTTCGAGCGATATCCCATCTAGTGAACGGCCGAAGAACAGCTAGCCATTAGCAACGTTTTCGCGGGAGAGGTCACGATTTTTTTGCCTTTTGTTGCATGTCTAGTCTCGAACTATTTCTTTTGCTTTTTATCCTGATACCAAAACTTTCGGATATCTATTTCTCTTCTGTTCAAAGCACATGTGGCTCTTAAACGCGTACGCTTGGGTGCTAAACTGATATAATATCAATCAATATGGAACAATATGCTCGACTCGATAATGACTACACCATCTTTCTTCGTTTACAATAGAATAGCTTCTGATTTGTAACATTTGCCTCAGTTTCATTTTCATGATAAAAAGGCTTTCTTGTTTAAAAAGCTCTTTTCTTAAGATTAAAGAAAATATTCGTCGCGCCTTAGAATGTTATAACTTCACCAACGACTGTTTAGTAGATGTAGAGAAATCAGTCAACAGAGGTGAATGGGTTTGTTGTTGAGAATTTTGACAAATATGGCTCGCGTATTCATTGGCTTTCTTATTGAGACCAGCAGGATGGGTTACCCTTTTTTACGGTGGATATTTGATTGATCGAGGAACATGAGGTTTCCATGGTACCCGCGTTTCGACGGGTGTGTTTTTTGAACTTTGAATTTTCATGATGTTTTTAATGAAAGAATAGTTTAGTTGCAGTAACCTCTATTATCATCGATAGCTCTCCCTTTTTGGTTTGAGAAGACCAGAGGAAATAAAAGGCCAATCTGAATAGGTTTTATACCTCACTCTGGCTGCGAATGGTGTGTAAGTTCGGTATTTGCCTTTCGTGAAACCTTGCGTAAAATTTTCATATAATTCAAAGTAATTATATGCGGAGAATTAATTTTAAATTTATTAGCTTCAGAAATAATATGAATGTTCTCCTAGCAACTATTTGTTTATTTATTTATCTCCTTTTTGTAAGTTTTTCTTCTTCATTACGATAGCATTACGATTTTTGAGTACAGTTCTATGCCAACGAACAATGCGTTTAATTTTGTCGCGTTCAACAAATCTAGTAGTCACTATAATGAAAACCAACATACACCTATAACTAGGCTTTAACAAGTTAACTTGTATACCCTCAGTACGGCTGAACGTTTGTGGCCTAAACGCTTGTAATTTGATTGGTCGAAAAACTCGCTGCTGTCATGGCGCGATTCGTGGCAGGGGTGCCTGTCTTTGATGAAAGAACTCACAGATAAACATTTTCCTGTTTATAAGCCCGGTCTGAAGAACGTCATCGCAGCGTTTCCCCCGTCTTAGCTAAAACGCTTGAAGACTCTGATACGTATTCTATGAGAAAACGCCACAACTGTCATTTACACATGCAAAGGACCTTGGCGTTTACGAAAGCCTTCAATTTCGCTTTCCGCATGCATAGGGCTCCATTTTCAAAAGTCTCTACTTTGCGGGAGAGCGTTTTCGACACACCCAATTATGGGTATCCCTTCGTCTCCTACCACCCAAAGTATGGTATGTCATTCAACCCAACGTTATATAGTTCATCACTATTTTTAGAGGGCATGCACAGTTGCTGTTGTAAACAGTTCTTTCGTCAGTTTGGTAGGCACTAGAAACATCCAAGACACGGACAACGGACAAACATGGAAACCAGCCTCTTGCGAAAATGATAGCTAAGTAGGATATAAAGACACGGATTTATGGCGCTGTTAGCATGCGCTAACCAAAAGAACACGTACTGAACTTCCGCTGGTAATTTATATCCTTGATCAGGTCGAATGAAAAAGAAATAGTGATTGACATATGTTGGGAACCAACAAAACGCAAACACAACAATTATGACAATCAACAGTCGCACAACTTTGCGTTTAGACATTTCGACAACGGCGCGACTTTTTCCTGATACGCTTTCCGGGATCTTACGAGGCCATAATTTGCGGCAAATTAAGACGTAAAGAACTACCATCACCATCAAAGGGAACGCGTACAATAAACAGAAGAGGCAGATGTGAAAGATCTTACGTGAGTGACTGCTAAGCCAATTCCCTCCCCGACATACGTGTACATCCGCGTTGTCACTCGGGATAACTTGAACTTTATAAAAGAAAAGAGTTGGCATCATTAAAATAAAAGATAAAAGCCAAATGAGTGCTGACACCACTCTCGGTTTTCGGAAGATCTTTCCCTTCAAAGGATAAAATACAACGTAAAATCTGTCGAATGAGATCAGTGTCATTGCTAGAACGGTCGCTGCGATGGAAATGCGAATGGCATAGTGCATGGCCTTGCACGTGACAGTACCCAATGTTCCTCCAAACCAAACATCCCCACGGTAGAAGAAACCCACGCAAAATGGCATAGCTGTGACAGTTAATAGCAGATCTGCAACGGCCATGTTGGCGATAAATAGGTTTGTGACACTGTTGAATGGAGTTTTTTTGGAAACCACGACCAAACCCAAAGAGTTGCCCAACAAAGCGATGATGAAAATTATTACATATGCTGACGTCATGCCAATCTTTACATTTGTTGACATAACTGCTGTGGACTGGTTGCGTTGAATGGTTGCGTTTAGCTCATGATTGAAGTACGTTCCTGTAAATTAAAGAGAAGATGACTTAAAATTATTTCACTCGTGTGTTGGCCAATATTGTTTTCAGTTGTTTCCAGTTCTGTTTCTATTAAGGAAATACGGCTCATGAGAGAAAAATAAGAAATTAAACAATAATGGCATCACCATCGAGCGATATTTTGATATATTATATGGCTAACCCCTCGAGCGGGTAAGATAAACCGAATGCTGCACTGCGATTGGCTACCCGAGGGGGAAAGATGGGGCCAAGAGGGCGCTTACTCGCTCGGGATTACGCGCTGTCTCGCAAGGAAATGGCGCTTTTTTTTCTTTTTTCGATGTAATAAATCCTTTATTGACCACACTTTTACGTCCGGATGGCTGGATATTGCCCTGGAACTTCGCAAATATTCAGTCATCTTGACCTCACGATTGGTCAATAATCCACATATCATGCATTTCGACGATTGGTTGAAAAATTTGTATACCGCGCTATTCAGGGTAGCGATGTAAATAGCGCTATATCAATAATATTTGCCGAATTTTCAGGTACGAAATTTATCTTCAATAAGAGGACAGACGCATAAAAAAATGCTGCCAATTTGTTTTTTACAATAACGAGACCCAAAACTGGTCAAACACAGGGAATATATTGAGTTTTTGAAACGCAAGTCTGACGCGTACAAGTAGTCATATGCATAGTGCAGCGTGTGCAAGTCCGAGTTTTCAATTTTATCCGTCTAGGTCCGGTGGATAACGCTATATCCACCGGAAAAATCACTATCCAGCGGATAGCGTGGTTTGTTTTGTGAACCCTTATCCACAGGATAGCGATTTATTCGATGGATAACGTTATCCACCTTTCAAACAAGCGAGCCCTGAACTCTTATTGATGAAAATTAATCAGTGCGCGAGAAATTGGACAGTTGTTGTAAGAACTAAAATTGAAACTAGGCATCAATGAGCAATAATAACACGGAGTTTGAAAATGCAAGTATTATTTATATACCGTCTGTCCCTTGTGAGTTAATGTGGTTGGTAGTGTTTAAAACAGGCATTGCCATCTCTGGGATTCTGTGTGATAAAGACATAGAAAGCGATGAGTGCCTAAAATATGGATATAAGCTTGAATAAAAGTAAACATGACTGAAATTATACATCTAAGTATGCAAGCTGATGACAGGCTATTCAAGACAAACCATCAAAACACTCAACTGAAAGATCCCATTCAAGTTTTGAATAATGCTGTTTTCTAACCAAAATCCAGCAAATTTATAAAGTAAACCGATTTTGCGTTCTAATTTTGAAAGAACGCCGTGTATGAACTGAGTCTACTGACAACTGACAGACAGATTCTACATCCGATATGGCCTTTAAAATGGTTCACCTGGTGAAGCTTCCCGAATAGCTGATATCAATTTTAGAAAATGATCGATTTTTTTTCCTATTACTGAGAAAGTCAGCTGCAACTAGGGAATGATTTTGATATGTGACTGTCAACTTTAAATTCTCTCGGTTTCTTTGAATTTCGTTGTTTTCATACTGCCCCGAAAATTATTTTACCGCATTTATTTAGAATAAGCAAAATAATAAACAAAGCATCCATCAAATTTTATAATAACAGTCAAATTGGACTCGCAGTTATCGCTCGGTGATGTGCCTTTTTGCTTTTTATAATCAAAATTGTCCGAACGCAAACCGAATGCACATTCATCACCCACCGAGTGTGTTTAAATGCGGACAGTTACAGAGGCGGGAACTGTCACACCGCTCATCGATCGTGTAGCCGTCGCCAAAAAAGGCAAATCTCTATCAAGCTTAGAATTGTTTTCTAAAAAGGCAAGCTCCTTCAGACCGAGTTTAATCAGCCCAAGCTTCAAATCGCTTGCATTCCTCGATCCTGGTTTTAATTCATCAAAATTTTCGTTTAAATGCCTATTTTATTTTATTTTATTTTATTTTATTTTGATGGGAGGTTGTTTTCTAATTTTTTGGATGCACTTATTAGAATTTGGACCTTTTGACGCTTAATACTTAACTAACAGCATCACTGGAGACGATCGTTTAGTCTAAGAGATTGTAGTATTTGCGCAGTACAAACGGATCTGACGATATGAACATTATATACATTTAGTGATGATCAGCTACTAGCATTTAAAATCAGCCAAGATTCTGGCTAGCAACTAAGGCCTACTTTTAAATACAGATTTTTCCAAAACTCCCTTAGTCGTGTAACCGCTAGCTGGAACTTTTTTTCCCGTCTACGCCATTTTTTTCTGAAAGTACTTGCCTTCGCCGCTGCTCGACTTACTTTAGTTGAGCAAAATTTTGGCTTGTCTTTCGTTCACTGCCAGATTTTCACTTCGGATATTCTTTTCAACTGCCGGCACAATTATGCACCCAATAAGGGACAAACTTCTCCACTGTCATAGCGATATACTAGAAGTATTAAAGTTTTATAGTTTTACCATTGAAGGGAACGGTAACACCGCAAAGCGACCTGAGAACTTATTTTATAAACATCACATTTTAATTGTCATCCAAATGTGAGAGGCGGCGAATAGAAAACGTTTGATTAAGGCCTACCAATTAAAAAGAAAAATTGCTGACAGACATCATTTTAAAAGAAAAGTAAAAGACACATCTGTTTTGTTAAGTTATTTCCATGGGTTTGGAGGAACAATTTCAGCAAGGGAACAGGCCATAAAAGGCAAGAAAGGCCACAGGTGACCAAAGTAGTAAAGCAGGGAACAAGTGCGGGAAAACTGCGAAACTGCGGGAACAAGGAAATTCATGAGAGAAAAGGAGCAATGACCCTTCAACTCATCCCTCTCCCATGGGAGTACCCAATGGAACAATAGACCCTTCTGGAGGTATAAGCAAATTCGTGTTTCGTGGACATACGCCATTTTTGAGATATACGCCATGTTGAAAGAGATTTTGCTACACTAAATAAATAAATAAATAAATAAATAAATATACCGTCCCTTAAGCCTGATGAGGACAAACACTTCGGTGGCCTTTTAGCTTTGGATTTTAGAAAATGACGACGTCCCGTGAAAACGATCTATTGCAGCAGCAATATCGATGATGTCTGCAGTCTGTTGCTATTATATGTGCTATACCACAATATTTTTGCATTTGGACGTCTTAAAAGTCCACAACCAGAATTCGCTGCCATCATTTTTTAGCTCTCCGACTTGTTATTGACGGTGGCTATGCTCTCTTAGCGTCAAGAACGTCTTGTCCCGTGCACTTTGTTTCCGTTTAAATTACCCAGGGCAGAACGAGTCGGTTGGCCATTGAAACATCCAAAACGAACACAGCCGGCAAAGTAGATATCATCTTCAGTTCGAAAACTATCATGAAATTTTTTTTTCTGTGAGTCGTTATCTTCAGCGCTGGCAGCAAACTCACCTCAGTTGACGAGAAGTTTGGCTTGTCTTTCGTTCACTGCCATCTTTTCACTTAATATTCTCTTTAACTGCCAGCACAATAGTGCACCTGATCAATTGCAGTGAAACTTCTCCACTATCAATGCAGTGCGTATCTTTCGATATTTGACTGAGAGTATATATTTTCAAAGTTACAGTTTAACCATTGAAAAGAACGGTAACATCGCACAGGAACCTGAGAACCGTTTATAAACATCAAGTTTTAGTTGTCATCTAAATGTGAAAGGCGGTGAAAATAAAACATTTGAGCAAAGCCTGTCAATAAGAACAATTGCTGGCAAGCGTCAGTTGCATCTGCTACTAGTTCCATCTGTTGCTATTTAAATAAAAGAGGTAAATAAAACAGTCCTACATCGTTTTCTATAAAATTCAATTGGCTATCTAGGGCGTCGCAGGGACTTGAAGGACGAAGGAAGCACAGTCGATTTCAACTAGAGAACAGGCCATAAAGGGCAATAAAGACCACAGGTGACTAAACTAGTCAAGCAAGAACAAGTGCGGGAAAACTGCGGGAACAAAGAAATTCATGCAAATTTTTAAAGGGATAGGGAATAATCACCCCTCAACTCTTCCCCCTTCCCCTGCCATGGGAGTACCCCGATGAACTATTGCCCCTTCCGGAGGTTTAGACCAATCCGTGTTTCGTGGAGTTTCAAGATATACGCCATGTCGAATGAGGTTTTCTTCACTTCTTTTCTTCAACCGTTGATTCAATAAGCACAATTGATTAAATTGTCATTTACTTCCAGTACCCCTTCCTCTTATTCCAAGAATGCCCTTTACTAAAACAAGAGAATGAGAATATGATCATAGTTTCTTGCGTAAAATAAATTGAGGTTACATCAGATCGAACAAACTATTAGGATGTTAAGGGATTGTATGCTTTTTTTAAGGAGAACTTAAACTAATGTTACAGTATTGCAGCAGCAATGTCTACGATGTTTTTCCTGTTGCTATTGTAACTGTCGTGCTAATGTCCCACAATATCTTCACATTTAGACGTCTAAAAGTCCACAACCAGATTTCGCTTCCATCGTTTTTTAGCTCTCCACTTGTGATTGACAGTGGCTACGCTCTGTTAGCATGAAGTGCGTCTTGTCTCGTGCACTTTGTTGCCGTTTAAATTGCCCAAAGCAGAACATATTTCGGTGCGTCGGTTGGCAATTGAAACTTCCAAAACGAACACAGCCGGCAAGGGTAGATATCAGCTGCTTTCGAAAACTATCATTTAGCAAGATATAGAGACACGGATTTATGGCACTGTTCGCATGTGCCAGCCATAGGAACACGAACTGAACTCCAATTGGTAATTGTTGTCCCTTTTTTGGTCGCACGAACCAGAAGTAGTGATTGACGTATGTCGGAAACCAGCACAGTGCAAACACCACGACAATAATGGCCAGCAGTCGCACAACTTTGCGCTTGGACATTTCCATAACGGCTTGATTGGAACTTGATAAATTTCCTGGGATTTTACGAAGCCACAACTTACGACAAATTAACACGTAAAGGACAGCCATGATGAAAAGGGGGAGTGCGTACAGCACGACAAAAAGACAAATTTGGAAGATCTTAACTACATACTGATCTGCCTTAGACGAAAATTGCGAACACATATATGCGTTCTGTCTTATGTCAAAGTCAACGTCGGAATAGAAAGCATATGGGGTCATCAATACCAATGATAGAATCCAAATGATTGCGGACAGGAATCTTGGCTTTCGAAATAACTTGACCCTTAGGGGAAAAAATACCGCATAAAATCTGTCGATCGAAATGATCAACATCGTTAGAACCGTCGCTGCTATGGAAACGGGCATGACGTAGAACAAAGCTTTGCAAGTGATAGTACCCACTGCTCCTCCCGGCCAAACGGATCCACGGTAAAAGAATGCGACCTGATATGGCATCAGCGTTAAAGTCAGTAGCAGATCTGCCACGGCCATGTTGGCGATGAACAAGTTTGTGACTCTACTGGACGAAGACCTCTTAAACACAAGAAACAAACCAAAGGAGTTGCCAAACAGTGCAATGATGAAAATAACTGCATATGCGGATGTCATGCCAATCTTCAGATTCGTTTGATTGGAGGAGTTTAAAAAGCTGGAGTTCGGTCCGTGAGTAACACTTGTTCCTAAGAGAAGGAGAACATTGGTCAATGCCTGTTTACTCGCCGGAATCAGCCCTGTTCTTAAAACGTTTGTTGTTGTTATACAATTTTCCGAAAAGTTTCCTTATTCATGTTCATCCCTGTTGGTTAATTTGAGGAGTGAAACTTTGCAGAAGCTTTGTTGCTCATGCCAATAACAACAGAATCGCTGAAACGTTACTGGATATCGTAGTCTACCTTTCAACTGTAAAGCTACAAACATACAAAGCGATTACATCTTGCCTTTAAAATTCCATCTATAAGTCTTACTTTACGTTAATATTACTGCATAATTAAACAGTCAGGTTTAGATGATGAAATAAATCATGCATAAACATGGTGGGATTTCTATTCCGTGTGCTGCCAAATTACAAACATAGGCCCAGAAAGAGTTTGTAGGTATGTCTCTGACTTTGTAATGAAAGGGCTATAACTATTGTTGTTACCAATTGTGTCGTTTGTCATCCTTGCAAGGGCTGGATCCTGCGTAATATGAAAATGAGAAGGGATTATATCAACAGTAAATTTTATATTCAAAGTAAGTTTGTACGTGCGGGAATTTCAATTTCACGGTAAAGATCTTTAAGGGTCTGTGGTTGGCGTATAGTTCAATTATTTCATTGCTACAATTCACAAAGAGAGTTTCCGATCATGATTCTCCAGTCAAATCTTACTCTTACAATATTACTCAATCCCTTTAATTTCGTAATAACAAATGGCCGGGCCAAATGAATAAAATTGAAGCTAGCACTTCTTCTTTAAAGGCTATAAAATGGTAGTTTTGTCTATTTCACTCAGTAAATACCACTATTACTTATAGTAGTAATAATAATAATAATTAACAATAATAATAATAATAATGATAACAAAAATAATAATATTAACTTTTTTTACAGCGCCATTTCCCAATGGTTTTATGGCAAGAAAGTAAATCTATAAACAAATACCAATTACAAAAAATATTAAGAAAGTGTAAAAAACCGGTAATAATTAAAAAAAAGGTAAAATAGGGCCACGTTTTCACGTAACTTTAAAAAACGTTCGTAGAAGACGAGTCTTTCGATTTTTGGAAGTACGTTCCACACAGTTGGAGTCTACTCCTCCCAGAATCCTCTTTTCCTTCCAAACAATCACATTTATAAAATACTTATCCACACTTTGACTAAACAGTAACTGAAGGAATGCTTTCTTCAGTTGTGCAAATACCACAGCGGGTCAGAAGAGTTCCGATGATGATACGAAACAGTCCTCGAGCGTGACTCTCATACGTTATACTCAGACTAAGATTAAGATGAACCGTTTATGAATTACTTGCGGTTTCGGGGAATTTCGTTTTTAAAACATTGCAGAGAAGAAAACAGTTTGCTCCCGTTAAGTAAAAGACATTTTTCCCATCATTTTCCCATCAGAAACTTTCCTTCATATTTGGCACTGAGACGGATCGTGGGTACAGTAGAATTTCAAAAGAACCATAAAAGAATTATTTTATTTTATTTTATTGCTCAGTCCACTGATACTGGGGTATTTTCGCACAGGTTTATGGTCTTCACCTGTAGCTTGGCCATTAACTTGCCAAAAAAAAAAAAACAGCTCAAATTTACGTTGTGGCTACGCAAAGAAAAACATATTCATTGATTTATAGCGTTCACACAAACCGTGTAACTTAACTCTGCTGCGGTGGATTTTGTGTAGGAAACCAGAATGATCCTGTCCTGTGCCTAAAATATCAAACTTTTAAACTTTAATTTACATTTTTTGAACCACAAGAAAATCAATTATTACAACTGTCATGTGTAATCAAATAAGAATTAACAATTTGTAGTTGTGGTAATGTATTTGCATTCAATCCATGGAGCGTTCTCCAAAATTAATTTCCACCGATTTGAGTACAAAAGCGATGAGGAGAATTAATCGTGCACTTTGAATTTCAGCAATATCGATCACATTTGACCAGTCGGACGTTTGATCATTTCTATATGTTTAAGAGTGTGATATTTTGTTTAATTCAAATCATTATAGTTGAGAGCGTTTGTTTATTTTACTTTTTTCACTTTCCATTTGCCTTTTTGTACAAAAAAGGCCGCGAAAATGTGCTCATCAACAATCTGATCAAGGCAGCGTCGGAGACTGTGTCTAAAAGATAAAAAGAAGGCTTTAACTGAGATTCGAGCTAATTCACTTTTGGTGGGTGTATGACGATATTTCCGATTATTAATAAATATTCACTTGCAATGTTTTAACGTGAGTGTTGAAGACAAAATGAGGATTAGCACCATGAATGGAAAAACATATTAGTTACAAATCATCCGATATGACTCGATTCACTGCAGCTGGCTGTAAGTTCTTTAAAAACTAAACTTTCATCGGCATGTCTTTCTCTCTGTGATAACGAAGTCATATCAGCATTTCAATGAAACACCTTTACTAGTATATATATGTATCAACAACAGCTCCCAAATCATTCTTCTCTTCCTAATAAAAAAAATCCCAACGCTTCCTTCAGTTACATTAAACACTGGCGATGTCTGAACGCTTCGGCGAGACCTGTTCAAAGGACACTCACCTTCGATGAACGCTATTCTTCACCCTAGAAGGAGTTTAACCCTACAAAGCACCTCCGATTCTCTTCCAATACAGCTGTTCTGTGTCACTTCTGAATGAACTGACTAACCAGTGGCGGGGTTGTGTGTGAGAGATTATAGAAAGCCGTATTTGGAACTACAATGAGAATTACCAAAATAAAATTGAGCACAATTTCCTTTCTAATTGGCTCTTGCCCAAGATCAGTGTAGGTTTAGATCATATTCACGTGACGTCACGGAATATCTGACAGATAAATTGATGTATGGACTTTTAAACCGCTAATTGAATGCAAAACAAAGGCCACAACTGTAAACACCGTTCTCTTTTAATGGCTTCTTTTAATTTCTGAGTACACATTGAAGGGGGTCAGACATTTTGCCTCGACAGAACCGACTCTTCTTATAATTCAGTGTTTTTTGTTAAATAGACAGGTTTTTACGTCAATACAACGATCATGATAGCTAAAGCCTTGAAAACCTCGAAATACCGAACCACCTAACAAAAGCTAACATAGCTGCAGATGACTAAATGACTTAGTTGAGTGGCGTCGTTTTTAAATATTTTAAATAAAACAAGGCCACTTAATAAATTTAACCCGACTTGGTTTCTGTTCTTGCTAACATATAGTCAGACGTTCTCAGAGAAATGGTTGTCAATTTCCTATAGCGAGACTGAAAACGAAGTTCTTATAACTTCTCGTTGTCTGATCAATTTTCTAAACTTAATTTGCAACTGGTTTTAGACGTCGGGTCGCGCTGCCAATACCAACTGTAAAACACGATAGTATTTTTTAAGATCCTTCCTGTGCAGAGATAAGACACTAGATAGCTTTTAAGATCTCCTTCAAAGATGGCAAATTCAACACCATCGACAAGGAAATTGTAACGGAAAGCCTGAGTTCTGATAAAACTTCAATCGCACAACTTTCGTATCGGCTACCGGAAAAAAGCGTAAATTTACGTAAAGTTATCAATTTTTCAACTTAGTATACACGCCTTTTATAAGATTATATGTCTTAAGAATATCGAGGCTAAAATTTGAGAAAATTTAAGGATACTTTCTGCAAGAAGTTTTGTGCGTCATATTAGGCCTAAAGGCCTGGAGGGTGACTCCAAATACTTTAACACCATCGATCCAGGCACCAAATGCATGCGAAAATAGAGATGTTATACGCTCTAACCTAACAGTATTCACAAGAATATCATTCAACCTAAAATTGGCAGAAAGATAAGAATATTCAGTCTTGGCCAGGGAAACAATATTTTTATATAAAAAAAGAAGAGTCTATTAATAAAATGGTCATCAGCAAGGATTTTTATATGAAAGGAGAGGTTCAGGAAAACACTGTAACGTAGTATATTAAAGCCTGCACAAAAATAATTTTGTTAAGAGATCCGCCTTTGTCGCTGACTTTCTGTCGCCGTCTAGTCCCTTCTTTTTTCGTTATTATTTTCGTTTATCATGAACATCAATTTTTAATTTAGTCCGTCTTAACTCGTCCCCTGCAGGTACTTGAAACTCCACGATCAATCGACAACGTGCTCTGTGGCTGTACAAAAGGCGTGCTCTGTGGCTGTACGATTTATCGAACAGTTTTGTAGTCCTTTCCGCCGGAACACACACAAAAAATATTTTGCACGGATTGTGAGACAATTTTACAGAAAGACATCCATCAAATTATCAGCTAAGCCTTTTGTCAGCACAGCTTTTCTGCTAGTTTTTATCTAGTTTCTGGTATAACTGAAACTTTAGCCGTAAAGACCATAGCCATGACAAACATTCAAGAAAAGTCGTTTAGACAGAAAAGCGAACATGTTAACCTAATCTGTCATTACTTGGTCTTTGCTAGCTTACATTAAAATAGTTACTTCATCTAAATCAAAGGCCTCTTTGAGGCTACGACTATTTTGCATCGGAAGTACATGCGTCAGTATAAGCAGAAAAGATTAAAATATTTTGGCTTTGTTGCAAAAAATAAATTTCTTTCTTCTGCCCCTTATTTAAACCTCTTAAAATAACGCTTTAATCACTGCCCCGACTCCGCAATACAATAAAGCATAACGCTCTAGACACATACACGCTTTGCGGACCTATGTGTTAAGTTAGGTCTAGCTCAATGCGTTGGTATACTGTATTGGAAAGCGTGAAGGACGATAGTTCAAGACACGGGTGGTCAAACGCACGAATTTTTTTTTTTTTTATTTTCCCTCCGACGTGTTTTTTCTTTCTTCATCCCTCAAGAAGCTAAGTGAGTGAATTTAACTCCTATTTCGCATTCTGAAAAATAGTCGTAAAAATGAACTACAAGTTTCGAAAGTCTCGTTCTAAGAGTCAGATTTCGGTCACCGGCCCATGATTGATCAAGTTCTATCCTATTATAAAACTGCGTTCGTCCATGGACTTAAGACGGACGTTCGCGCTAATCGCTTGTCCTTATTGCGCACGCAGAGACGTTACAGGGTAAGGGCCTTACAAATTGTTCTTTATCGCGCAATATTTCACACTCGTGTGCGTGATGTTAGTCACGCAGTCAATACAGTTAGATGGCGTTACTGAGGTATGCTTTGAAAGGGCTTTTACTTTTTGGCTTAATACATTTATCCAACGCTGTATTACCACCTTACGTTGGCAGTGGAACGATATCATTTAAATCACTACTTTTCACTTGGTCTGCCAGTGAGATCCTCGCTTTTCTTCTGTGTTTTCATGGCGGATTGAAACTAAGCTGGCGCCAGCTAAAACGAGCGAGGGCGTCAACGTCTTGGTAAAGGAAAAGACCACAGTAATATCAGGAAAATTTTAAACGCGATTGAGGATGACTGTTGAACTGTCTCTTCCACACAAATAACGTGCGTGACAGCTGATCACGTGCGGCCTGACAAGTTTCCCATTTACCGCGCGATAATTTTTCATTTATCGCGCGATATTAAATTTCCACATATCGCGTTATATTGGGATGTTATCGCCCGCTAAAAATTTAAAAAGTGAATAACGATATTTGAAAAACTACGGTATCCTTGAATACTCTTTTTCATTGCCCATCGTAGCTTTATAAGAAATAAAACGCAAACTGCGGTGATAAACATGGCAATAAAACGCATGCTGGAAAACAGAGTCACTTACTTGACGCTTCGTATGTTTCGTATGTTACCTTAGAGTTTTATCGGCGAAATGTATATTATTAGGATAGTTTGCCTCTGTGGACTTATCTTTGACTTATCTAGAGACCATGCTGAATAGTACGCGCACCAATTTATCATCAGACTACTGTAGTTTTCTACACGCCTTATCTCTGAAACGAACCTGGTGACCCCCAATTTTTATCTCATTTCTTAAAAAAGTAAATCATTATCTGTCCGCAGTAGAAGTTTTAATAAAATCTATCGAGTAGAAAATTTTCACGCCAACGTCCTTCAGCAAACCACGACGACGACGGCAATAAGAACGCCACCAACAATAGCTATGCACGTACATTTCTTTGTCGTCCTCTAGAAAACAAAAACGTGAGATGACCAAGTTTTGCGTCTTCTACGCGACGACGGCTAATTGTTCGTATTTCCATTTGGAATTTGAACGCTGTTGTTGCATATTTAGCTGAACTACGATTATAAAGCCCTTGGCGTACCGTCAACAGATCTAGACACTCGCGAATTCGACTCGTAAATTATTAATTCATTTTTACTACGCGTCGTCGCCTTGCTCACGACGTGTAACTTCTTATACATTTCGCTTTGAAACTCAAAGTCGTCATTATGTTAAAATAAGATGCATGGAATAGCGGTACCTACCATGATATGCACCACTAAGTACAGTAAGCCAAAGGACAGCGTAATTAGACGAGGGCTTCCGCCCAGTCGGCGAGTCAAGTAAGCCTCCCAACGTCCCAGCAGTTTTCGATTCCAAAAGAAAGCCGCAAAGATGGTATGAAATCAGTTATTACTTATCGGGAGCATGACTTTACAGAAGCGAAACAGCAGCACTGTAGGAAACTGATAGCGTTTACAGATCGATTTGCATTAAAATCCCCTAATAAAGATAAAATTCCACATTTTTTGGATTCTCTGTTTGTTTTCGTTTCGCACATCGCGAAGAAAGTGAAAGTTGATCCGCTAAGACCTAAGGTCTTTCACCCCTTGCCAGACGAAGAACTCTCTTTTCGTCTAAATTTAACGTGAAGAGAACAAACACCAAAACAAAGTTAAAAAAATCTGAAATCGAAATTTAATAGGGGAAAATTCTCCTCTTCTTCAAGAGAATTAATAAAAATACACTTATTTAGATGTTTGTGTCGTCGGCCATCAGTCGATCTCTAAGCTCCAGATGTTTTGAGTACATTAATAATCAAAGGGTCTTCTCCACGTTTCTCTCTTTTGAGAAATTGGACACTGTAGCGCTACACAACGAGCAGCACCTCTTCCGTATTGCGTGAAGAGAAAGCTCTCGCCATCACGTGTGAGACATCGCGCGAGGCCATTTTTCCACGCTCTCTCACGCTCACTCGATCGACTTAAAGGAGAGGCGCTGCTGGTGGGCTACTTTGGTGAGAGTCTGATGAAAGACACAAATTTGGTGTTTTTAAGCTTACTTTCAGCACACTTTTAAAAAACCATTCCCCGCGAAATACATATTCCTGTAGCTTGGACCTACTTCCGTAACATGTTGTTCATAATCATGTTAATCCATAGCCTGCGAACGCAGACCTATTTCCGGCTGTCGCTTGTCTCCGCTGAAAAAAACGTATTTTTCAGCGGAGACAAGCGACAACCGGAAATAGGTCTGCGGTCGCAGGCTAGTTAATCCATGGGCTCACTGAGATCGTTAGATGTACTGATTATTTTTATAGTTAATCAAAGACCTCTTTGAGGCTACGACTACTATGATGAAGTACATGCATCAGTATAAGCAGAAAAAATGAAAATATTTTGGCTTTGTTCCAAAATAAATTTCTTTCTTCTGTCCTTTATTTAAACGCTTTAATCACTGCCCTGACTCCGCAATACAAAAATGCATAACGCTCTAGACACATACACGCTTTGCGGACCTATGTGTTACGTTATTCAACGCGTAAAGGGCGAGAGTTCAACACACAGGTGAGCAAACCCACGATCTTTTTTCTTTTTCATTTCTTTTTTCCCTCCGACGTGTTTTTCTTTCTTTTTCCCTCAAGAAGTTAATAAGTGCTTCCCATTGATTTATCATTTTTGCTTGATATTCATGCATTGCATGAATCAAAACCCAGGAGCCCACGTTCATTTCGTAACTAGGACAACAAATGCTTTCTAGGTTTTTTTTAAAACCGATTCAAATAAGAAAATGCTCGCATCACAAGCTGTTGGCATACCTAGCTGAAGTCTATCTAATTATTATTTCACTTTGTTTCACATTTGCCGAACCATTCGACGACATTTTTCTCTTCGTCAAGTCAAGTTGTGCATTGGTCAGCGGAAATACAAACAAAAGTTTACGACCCCAAGGAGTGACCAAGCGAGTGAATTCGCCCTCGCTCACTTAACTCCTACTTCGCATTCTGCAAAATAATCGTAAAAATTACCTTATCTGTCAACGGTGTAATATCATTACGTTTCCTCGACGAAAATATTCTTTCGAATACCATTAGAGATAAGTCGCCTAAACGTTTCTAAATCAACAACAGCAATGTAGAAATAAGAGGGGATTTTTTGTACTGAAAAAATAGCTTATAGTGCAGTCCATCGATTAAGCAGTGAGCGAGTGCACAAGTTTGATTGAGCCCGGTCCTCATTGGATTCGGAAAACAGGGGAGCTCAACATAAGCTTTGGGGAAAAGGAAACTAAGTGTCCTACAGAGTAGTGCTGAGGCACAATGGCGAGTGCCAGGAAAAGATAAGTGTTTATAGCGGGCAGCCTAGGGAGGGAGGGGGGGAGGTGAAATGATTTAAGAGCCTTTACGGGAGGCGTTTGGGTTTTACTCCGACCTGACCCCCATCTCTCCTGTGAGAACACTCTTCCCTGTCCTTTTATATATTGACATAAAACATAATCAACACTGCGTTATATAAAACAAACCTGACAACATTTCTGTACCATACGTCTTTATTATATTTTCACAGTTGATATCTTACATGATCAATATCTTACAGGGTTGGGCCGTTACAGGAGGAAACCACATTAGCTCATCATTATTTCGACGTTGTCCTTGCTATCAACACGCCCTTAAGACAAAATTTGTCTACAGGAGTTACGTCACAGCTTGCGCATCTTGAAAATTTTTCCAAAATGTTTCATGCACGTTAATCTTCTCCTCACTTGACTATCCTTGTTCTTTTATGGCGGTTTATTATTACCTCTTTGATGTTTTTCTATCTTAGTAAACTACTATTTTCAAGTCGCCTTCACTTTAAAGTATTTTGCGCATGGCCCAATTATTCAAAATGTCGTGATTGAGTTCCTTTAAATTCCCCTAAGAAGGTTGCAACTTACATCCCTTTATTAAACTCCGTAATTTGTACAATATTTACAGGGGGCACCTCAATAAACTCTACAATGTTGCAATTTCCCATTTGAACTTTTCAATCACCAGCCTTATTGTTAGTTACAGTTAAGATATAGTGAATGACCCATAACACACACATTCCTAACTCTTCGCTTTCGAAACTGTGACCTTGTCCCCTTTTCGACCTTCTATGTTCCTTTTGAGTTTGACTGGTATTCATCGTCTGCACTTGACCCACGTTGAATTAATTACATTGAGATTTTCTTTGTTTTGAAAGTTATTCTACACATTGCTAACACGGCTAAATATATTGCGGCGTGCTGACGGAATTTATCCGCTGTAAAATAGGTTTATAATACATATTAGTAGGTATATATCAGAAATCAGTTTCGATCGAGAAAAAAATTAATTTCACATGTATTGTACACTGTTCTGAGAATTATTTACGTCTTAAAGTAAGAGGCTCGCTCAAGTGTTTTTCACATATCCCCTCCCTTCTTAACCTCCAACTCCGAGATACTAAATACTCCGAGAGCAATTATAAAAACAAGGACAACTCTAGTAAACTTAAAGGGTGTGCAGTACGTCCAACACTTTGTTCCATTAAAGTGCGCTATACGCGAGATATTTGGACAGTGTTAGCAGAATCTCTTACCCTGTTAATAACGGTTTTTGATATCTAAGCTAATAAGGTATTTAATTCTAATTATTGTTCCATTTTTATCTTAGTTATTTTACTATTATAAGCAGGTCCACATCAGCCTTTTGGCTGCCGATCCAATATTGTTCATTCAATCTTGTCT
>Ga0126337_10000331_pt1 | contig 22470 bp, 14 predicted proteins | sample DipCmetagenome_FD_92527 | JGI IMG/M metagenome (GOLD analysis project Ga0126337, IMG submission 92527) | Coral microbial communities from La Bocana,Puerto Morelos, Mexico - Diploria C A metagenome | ecosystem: Host-associated > Invertebrates > Cnidaria > Coral | place: La Bocana,Puerto Morelos...
ACGCTCGAAACGTCAGCTTTATAACAAGTTACGGTGGCCAATTTACATTTTCAACTTAGTTGATATAACCAAATTACCTTGTTACCCCCACCGACGCAGCACCACAGTTTCTTTAGAAACTTTCACCCTATATTCATTTCGACAGACAGTTTCCAACTCTTTCCTGAGTTTACACAAGCATCATTTTAAGTGGCCAAAGCACCCGTTCAAAGGAAAGGTTTAACAGTGTTGCGCTTGGTAAAGGCATTTATAATTATACTGGTTTGTGTACACAAGCTAAAATGTACTATAGTTTAGCATTGATTACTAAAAGACTTCTAAATCCCGACATTCCATATGCAAAATGTCTAATAGTTTTCGTTGCCTTCTCGGATAAAAACTACATTTTCTTACCTGCAGAATTTTGCATGCACACAAAGAGTCCACATCCATGGATACAAGAACCAAAACTCGCTGCAAAAAGTCGAAAACAAAAGGTCGGCCATTTTGATTTGGCTCACAATGCAATTCCACATTTCGAGACTAAAACATCAACAATGACCCCAAAACTACCTACCTCGTTGATGACAACATCATACACTTCCTCTTTGGGTTTTTCGACGAACATTTTCGCTTCCTAGTGGTTATAAAATCAACATTTGTACGCAAAATCCTAGAAGAAGGAAAACATAAAAGATTCGTTCGAATTTTAATTTTCGGCGGGAAGCTGCTACGGTTGTTTCTGTAGGCCCCAGATCTCGCTCTGCGAAGTAACGCCTAGCATAAAAATAGCCGGCGAGGACCGGATAAACTTTGCGTTTGAATGCAAATATCTCGTACATGTTTCAAGCAATCAATCTCTCTGCTCATCCCACATATCTGCGTTTCGGCTTTTTTGTTTGGGTATATTTGGGGGTAAATATTTTTTCTCCAAAGATAAGTGAAATTTATGGAAATTAATTGGAAATTTTGACGATTTGATGTTTTTAAAATTAGAATTTGAAGCTAAAAATTGGTAGACGTACACCAAACAGTTGCCCACCAACCTGGGGTGCCCTTTCGGGGGCATTGAACTGTCTGGTGGTGTTCCAGACTTTTTTTCTTTTAATCTCTTCTTAAGCTTCCTAAAATTTCACTTAAATTCTCGTATTCCCCCACCTAGAAGCGCAAAAGAGCCTCGTACCCTCGTCTCCGGTTCGAGCGCTCCGGGCTCGATCCCTGGCCGGGGACACTGTGTTATGTTCGTGGGCAAGACACTTAACTCTCACAGTGTCTCTCTCCGCCCAGGTGTATAAATGGGTATCGGGGAATTAATGTTACGGATAACCTCGCGATGGACTAGCATGCCATCCAGGGGGGAGTAGAAATACTCCTAGTCGCTGCATGCTAAAGAAACCGTATAAGCTCCGGCCTGAGGAGCTGAATTTTGTTGTTTACTGACTGGAAGTATTTTAATGATCCGAATCCTCCTTGAGTAAACCACCTTCTCAAACTCATTAGTAATTCATCAAGTTAAAGCAATGGAAATCACAACCGTGATGAGTTTGAAGGTTTGGATACCCGGTCTTAATTAGCATAGATTTTGACGATTTTACCTCTCCCTTTACTCCTTAGTTTTTGTTTCGATTGAGAAGATATATCAAACACTCGAGACAGTATTTCAACGGCTATCCAAACACGAGTTTCGTCCGCTGCGCGTCGATTTTAAAACTCTCTTCTCGGTGTTGGGATATCCTGATGAAACACTGTCACTCATGTTTGACATATTACATCCCATTCCCCCTTCGTTCATTTATGGGGGTTCTGGGAGAACTTAAGTCTTCTCGAATGTAGTAGGACTTTGGACCACAAATGACATTTTCATCAATTCGAAAACAACCAGCTTTAAATTTCTCTTATCACGAAAGTTCAAAGTGACAATAATTTGCCGAAACTATCCGTTGGGTGCCCCTGCTACATATTAAGTCATAGTATTAATCATTCGCCTATCCTACACGATATACGCAGATAGTCAAAGGAAGTGGACCTGTATATTAGCTAACTGGATTTACAGTTTTCGGCCTGGAGGTTTTCCTCTCATCATTTATCACTTTGGTAACCACCTTTTTAATTATAGTACTAATCATAATAATTATAACAATAAACAATTATAAGTGTCACGTAAACGAACTTTGCTTTTTAGTCCTTACATAGAACTTCTCATAACCTGCCTCGTAAACGGGTAAGGGAGAGTAGGGGCCAGAAACGCGAGTCTTCCGCCCTCCTTCCATTCCTTCGCTCCCCGCCCCATTCACCCGTCTCACGCCTGTCACGTAGGCTGACATCTAGACTACGAGCAGTCTCTCTTTTTTAGGCCCACCCGGGTTTTTAGGCCAGCGGCGAAGCCACGAATAGCGCAGACGTCGCTACTCGCGGCTTTGCCGATAGCCTTTGCTCGTTCCCTCAGGATTTTTGATTAAAAGAAAGCCGGCTCGTTGTCTAGCTAACATCTTGAGAAAAGATGAGCTAATGAACACGATCGCCTTATAACTTCGAATTCGGCCTTGTTTAATTAAGGGTGTTTGCGCCCACTGAGATGATAATACACATCCGTTTTTGCACACGAAATTCATGTCGCAACGTCTCGCCACGTCATACATGAAGCTATGACCCCAGGGTTTTTTAGCTTTATCTACTTCATGGTAGCTTTTAAAAAAATCTGTCGGTGGGTACAGCTTTGGCGCGAGCGTACCTCCTTAAGCGAGAAACTTAACTTTTTTATACCGCGTACCAACTTTCACATCAAAAAACGCTTTTAACATACAAAAAAGGCATCAAAAACATAATTGAAAACGCTCCAGTACAGAGTTAACGAGTCTTAAGCGATAGCTTATAAATTAACCAGCAGCTTTGTCAACAAAAGTGGCCAGCCCTTTCATGCACCTGTTTTCTCCATTGAAAGATTAAGAGAGAACAATAATTGTTTTTTTTTTCCATAACGTCTTCCTTTGTAAAACAAAAGTAATTTCTTCGCCGGATACTCAGTGAGTCCTTGAGTCCTTTTCATCGTGTTCTGCGGAGGCGTTAAGCATTATCAACCTCACCTTTCGTTAAAATATAGGCAATCTTGAGTGCACGGAGACATTTTTTTAACATAAATTTGAGTGTTATGTTATATTCATTAAGCTAATACAAGGTGTATTTTTTTAAAAATTGCATTATTGCAGTCGAATTTGGGTTCTATGGAGACGCTTTCATTCCAAAGATAGTGAATTATCCCTGAGGAAATGTTCCTTCTCACAGAATATGAAGTCGCACTTGGCGGTCTTTTCAATCATATGAAAGTTTCAATTTTGGCAGTATCTTGTTTCACGACGAAAGTATAATTAGAGACACAAATTTTGCCGCCAAATACGTTGTCATGATCAAGGGAACCAAGAGCCCGATTCCTCGGGACATAATAAAAAAAGGTTTTCTGTCAGCACCGATTAATAATTAGAGATTTGCGAGAGTCTAGCTTATCTGTGAAAGGATATGCTACGTGAAGAACTGGTAAAAGCTAGTAACACGTGACTGGTTTCCATTCTAAAAAGCCGACGACAAAAAATCTTATTTTAGGAATTATAATTCTAGACATTTTTATTTTTATTTCATTGAAATAGAAGATCAGAATGTATTCATAACTTACTGCACGTATGGAATATTTCGAAGTATAGTTTTTTGAAAATCAATTTTAGAATCAGCCACTAAGACATACTGAAAGCAGGATACAATTACCTCATTTTCGCTTGTTGAAAAGATACCACATAATTTGACATTTTAGGCTAGTTGGCGCTTAGATTCTGATGGCAGTGAACTCTAATTGCCCCAGGAAACTTTTATTTTTTTCTTTTGAGTGTGGTTTCAGTCCATATGTTTACAATTGTTTGATGTATTTAAAAGGAAATGACAAAGTCATGACTGCCAAGTTAGCGCCAAAATGTCGCCAGGCAAACAGAGAATCTGGATAATTTTCATCAATTTTTCTATCTTGCACAACTGGCGATGACACAGAAATCATAACAATAAATCGCTCTGCGAGAGAAAGTTCATGGAAAGAGAGGCTGTGTGTGTTTTTTTACCTCTACTTTTTTCTCTTCCACTCCCTTGATGCTAAGCTCGAAAGACGAATTCTCCAACCGATTTTCATATTGATCAGTTTTCAAACTAGTTATGAGAATCTAGTAGTACATCAAGAGCTGATATTTCCAAGAATGATCAGTTTCATATTTCATTCACGCCACCTGTTTGAGTAACAATGTGATTAGGTATTGAGAACTTAGATGTTATCATCTTTTTACCCTGTCCAATAATGTATGAAGTTTTTTCCCACTGGTTGCTGTTTTCAAAGTCCTTTAGAGTTCATTTAATCCATACAGTACAGTTTCGAACCAATCATAAGCGAGATAACGTGTTATTGTCTAAAATTGATGTTTGAATATTATTTTTCCGTCGACTTGAGTCAGCGAATTAAACATTAGGTGCGAGACATTTAAATAGCCACAGCTGGTTGCATTTAATAGTATTAATGCTAAATAGTTGTTGGCCATAACATTAGTCGAGGCCTATAGATTTTGTCACAGGCGAGGTGAGGCCGCCCATCACTTACAGGAGCCTCTAGCGTATATGTTTTCAAAATAATGGGAGATTTTCTCGGTCACGCAGTGCCCGGTGCTATGTTTCTCTCGTTATCGCTTTGGTGGTTCTTGGGTGCTCTGATCCGAACACAACACCACAGCAGAGATACAAGAGGCTTGCATCGTTCGAGCGGTCCCGTGAACACAAGATTAAAATCGCGCACGTACGCACCCGTTTGGTTCCAGTGTCCCGGGAAAACGCTTTCGAAAATTCCCATAGAACCCATTGTGAAGGTCATTTTAGGAATTCTGGGCGTTCTTGGAGAACTCGTCTTGAGTAAGGCGTGGACTTTGATCAACAAAGATGGAGATTTCGTTGCCGAGAACCTAAACAATCACAGTCATACAGCCATGTACTGTTTCTTTGGTTTATCTGGCATAGTTGATCTTATGATGTGGTACAATTTAATGCCTTTGCCGCCAAAGTGTGATTACTTGATCTTTTCAGCGTGTTTTTGGGTCGAGGGATTCCTCTTCTACTTCCATCTTCGCGGCCATTCGGAAATCAGCGTTCGTTTACATACGATTTTGTACATCGTAATATTTGTCACCGCCGCAGCGTTCCTAGCTGATGTGTTTTCAACGCGACAACAATCGCTGTTTACCTTAATGAGGGCTATTTTGTTAGGCCTCCAAGGGACTTGGTTTTTACAAATTGCTTTTGTTCTCTACGGTCCAAACCCGTGGAAAAACACACCAAGCAATGTGGAGTTTTTGGCCGTCGCTTTCGCGTGGCATTTGTTTGTTTTCCTAGCCGTATCACTTGTTCTTGTTGCCATGTTTAATCGATTTTGCGGGAAAAAATTCACAACAGATAATCAATTAGAAGAGACAATTTCTGACGAAGAGGCAGGGAGAATTCTTTTAGAAACTTCCTGACATCGAGACAATAAGAGCGGGGTCTTTTTTCAACAAGGCGCAAAATTAAAATCTACGGGCGGATTAACATAAGTAGAATCTATGCAAGCCATATACCTCATAGCGAAGCGAAAAAGATCGCTATCACATGCCACCTGGTGCATTTTATTAAGTCCACCCGAAGCACTGATGCAAGTTCGTAACTTTGGCGGACCGAAAATTCATCACTTGGCGAGACAAAATAATACGTTTTTTTTTAACAGTACAAGATCTTTAACTCTTTAAAATAAACCACTTGGATCGCATAACTGTTATAATCATTAAAAGAAAGATGTCGTAAATTCATTACCGATTTATGAGCCCGTATCGATGAATTCATACATAATTTAAGATGTACGTAGACTCATTTAAAAGTTTATCTTGGTTTTTGCTAAAGCGCTAGTGAAGTTTAGCAAATTGTGGCAGACAATTCTCTTCCGGGATGTAGAACGTTAGCTGGAAGTGGTCTCTTAAGGTTTTTTCAGTTAGACTAATCACATTTCGTTAAGTTTTTGTCTGGGCTGAAACAGATCGCTGTTGTTTGCATGTGCCTAATATCGCGAAAATTGAGTTACTCAGTAATGTCATTTTCGTTTTTTATTTCGTTCGCGTCTTTTTTTTAATGTTTTCATACTATGAGAGTAACTGTTTACTGTTTGTTATGAGCGTACTGAGTGCATCTGTAGAAAATTAAAATGACTTATGAGGGTTTATGATGTCTTTAGTTCACGCAATTGTACTGAAACACAGTCAACAAACAAGGCTTTTGTCTATCACACATGGCTTTTTTAATTAAATCCAAGTTTGATGAATCGGACGTTATTTCCCTCACTCACAAAGCAACTTGTCATTGTACTGATCCAGTTTCCTACAACAAATTAAAAGCGATATGTTGCGGAAACTCAATTGTACCCGATGATAACGTTGAGAAGTAAAATCCGAACATCGTGTCATGCGCGTAACAAAATGCCAGCATTCAATGCTTACTTTATGCAAGTTTACAACAATTTGAATTGCTTTGTGCCTTGTTGGCCGGCTTTTGATAAATACAGACATTTCATCGAAATGTGAAAACGTATTTGCATTTTTCAATCCTAATACGCCGCATCATGTGATAAATATTAGCTTTTAATTTCAATTATTGTTTTACCTCGTGAGAAATAATATGCAGTGAGATAGCGCTTATCTACTTTAGGTAATCTTATCTTTGCAGTGCTGTATATTTTCGTTATTTAGTTTGGAGAAAACCCCAAAGCCGATATTTAGCTCGTGTCGGGAAAACTGCGAAAATAATTTGCCACTTGTGAAAACGATTTCTCTCCAACCTTAATTTATTAATGTTAATGTTAATATTTTAAACTAAGGCAACTGGATCTTTGACAAAGAGAGCGCTATTGACGTACGCAAGATCATTTCTGTTCGATTGCTTAAGATATTACCGATTCATACTACAAAAACGCGCCGATGTTTATGGCATATTAATAAAATTAGCACAAAAATATTCTTCGGCAAATTTCAGGGTCAACAGAGCTGATTGTGATTCTACATACTTTTCAAAAAGTGGGATTAAATAATCCTGCTTAAAAGCATAACAAACATAAGAAAGATTACGGCAATAATCTTCAGAAGTTATTTTCGCCAATTTTCACAGGCCGCGGGCGGCAAAAATTAAAAAAAAAAACATTTCAAGCAGCTGTCGACAACTTTAAGGCTACATCAGAAGCCTATAAAAACCTGCTTGAAATTTGTCATTCAGTCTAATGACATGAATAAATTCGACTCTTCTATATTTTACTTAAAAACACAAAGAAAAAGAGCTCCGATGATGGGTGCCGAAACTTTTTAATATACGCAAATTCTGTCAAAAGTGTTGCTATCTGTCTGGATTCAATCTGTTCTCGGTTTCAAATTTCCGCTGCTCTCTCCGGCTCCTAAGGTCCTCCCAACAGGAGAAGGGTGGAGAAGAGCGGTTCGACGAGGGTAGGGGCTGTGGGCTGATATTCCCGAACAGGGACTAGTTATTGAGCCAAGTGCCTTTCCGACATAACTGTCCTGATCCTTGTATTTTTAATACAAGAGTTCAACCTGAGAACTCCAAACTGAGGTCAATATTAGAAAGGTTTAGAGAAGTCAAGGCCAGGAATATGTCATTGCGCCTTTATCAACGGGAAAGTTTCTGGACTAAAAACCAACTTCCCCCAAAGAAAATGTGTGAACAAAGTAAAGAAAAGTTTTATGTTGATGTTTTGCAAGGGACTTGCAAGACTTCTTGTAAAAGGTGTTCATACAAGCGAAAATGGAAATGGACAAAAACAGCTTTAAATTTTAGCGGGTCGCACAGAAAATACAACCCGCAAAACTGACCAATCACAGAGCGTTTAGTAACTGTGAGCAGAGGTGTAATCATCCTCGGAGACCCAGGGGCAGTCAGTGGGTAATAAGAGAAGTTAATTTTGGGAACAAATACTACGAAAATAGAGACGAGACGAGATTACACGGCTGTTGCGAGTTCTTCAAAACTTAAACGAATGTTTCCAAAATGAAGCATAGAGAAAGCATCTTCAGAAACCTTTCTGTGTTTTCAAGTAAAACAAAAAGGCATTTAAACGAGACAGCGGTTTCCATGTAAGATTACAAACGCGAACTTTGTCTCTAAGATCAGAACAGAATTATTTTTACTTGTGCACAAAAGCGTTTCTTTTTTGAGTCTTTAGTACCTCAGCTCCTCAATTGAACGAGCATATGCGAAGAGGTCTAGCTAACCTAAGAGCTTGGTCAATATCGCATTATAAAAGGACAAACTTTTTTCGGGGTCGAGGGTACAATAAGAACCAACGAGTTTTAAGTTGTAAGGGCTGGTTCATACTAGCGACGGAAGCGACGGAAGCGGAGTCGGAATCGGAAGAAAGTTCTGATCTAGTGTGAATCGGCACGACGGAAGCGGAAGTGGAATCGGGAGAAAAAGAAGCCCTTCTGATCCTTCCGACTCCGCTTCCTATTCCGCTTTTGATTTACACTGGATCGTAACGCTCCTTGGGCTTCAGATTCCGACTCCGCTTCCGATTCCGTCGCTAGTGTGAACCAGCCCAAAGAGTCATGTAGCTACGAGGCAGTCAACGTTTTTCAAAGCTCAAACCAGCTCAATTATTATGGGAGAACAGGACTTAACTTTTCATGATTTTGAATGGATTTCTCTGAGTGAAGAATTTGAATCACTACCAAGCAGCTCATACTTCTAGATTCTTTTATTTCCTTCATGCAATAATACACTGTACCTAATTTTAGTTGGGTTTTTTCAACAAAGTTACTTTGAAAAAATAGTTAGCCGAAGGATTTTTCATTCTTACCTAATAAACAAACAAATCACATTCAAGGCAATGTGATGTTCTTAAAATATATTAGGTATTATTGCAGTTATCAGCGGTTTGATGCAGCAGCGAGGCGAAAGGGTCATTTCTGCTTTGTATTTACCCTTTTGCCTAATTCACTTATGTTTCTAAACAAAAAAAAACCATTTGACCACAGATTCAGCTGCAATAACAGCTATTTTTCTATAACAAAGAGACTACGTATTTTCACTTTAATTTTAAACAATTTTCTTAATTCGACCTTTCTCATATGTTGTATTTTAATTTGTTTAATGTTACTAAGATATAAGGTTGAAAAATTCAGTTTGCTAATGAGGGTTATTCTAAATATCAAACATATCTTATGTCTAAGTATTCATTTCAATCTAAATGTATTTATTTGTTGCAATTTCCAATATGTTTTTGAGAATCACTTTTCAGTTTAAAACCCACAAGCCCTAAGGGTGATCAGCATCTCATTTCACCTTACAATGTCAATAAACAAACAGTCAGACCAGAAAGAAGAATTGCTTTCCTAATATTGGGACTTGACAATAAAGAATATACGGTTAAAAAAAAATAAATAAACATCTCATTACTGCAGACTCACTTGCTTACGATTGAGAAATTCAAAGAAATAGCTTTAGACAGACCAATATAACCTTAAAGAACATATTCTTTTCAATAAAATTAATTTCTACACAATATTGAATGACAGATAGTACCACAGGAAAGGATTGCTCAATATCTTTCCATTGAATGGTCATATAATAGGCTTTTTGTCTCATCAAAAGACAAAAATGCTGTCACCATATAATTCATTGCAGTTTGACCCTGAGATTTAAATGAAAAAACTCTATGAAAACTATTTTTGAAACAGAATCAATGCAAATTCAAGAATAAATGCCAGGGGTGGATCTTAAAGTTTTCTTAGGTGGGGTGCACAACTTAGGAATGGCGCAACTGACTGCAAATGGGGAAATAAAATCCTGAAAATCTTTGCTAAGTAAGAACAGATATCCAAACACTGTCAAAGTTATGGTTTCCATTGTTTGATGAATAATTAAAGAGTTTGAGATTCTATTTTGGTTCATTCACAATGAGTAATTAACCAAGTGCGAACAGACAGCAAAATGTATATGAAGTCAGTTTTTTAACCCCAAACAACAGCAGGACAGAGAGATGACTGCCTTTTCTCGTTGAGTGAAAATGCTGCAGCTTATTAATTAATAATATTGAGTAACTCTTCCTAGAATTCTCCAACCACAAAATAATAATCTTTTATCTACCCAAATAGCTTTATAAAACATGGATGGCAGTAGGGTTTGTCATTCTGTTCCTTGAAGGTACCTTTGTTAAGTTGCTTGAGGCAAAATGCACACACAAAGTGCTCGGGGTGAAATTTACGATGCATGGCAGTGATACAGCGGCCAGTGATTGGTTTTTGACAGCTGTAGCACAGTGTTCCTCGTCGAGCATGATAGTGCATTTCGCAGTATGGTCGGCCATCATGCTCAAAGAAGCTTCCTCCTGGAAACGCTTGATGACATTCCTGCAAAGAAAATTAAGTAATGACTGATATACATTGGATTTCTCTTCACAATATCAATAGATTGTTAAGCAAGCAAGTGATGAGAATAGATAAACACATCAATATATGGCATTGTCTTGAGGGGTTTTAACAAACACCTGGGCAACATGCAAATTGACTGGCTGAGAGGGTGATTTCCCTAAGTTCTGTTTATGGTCACCTTAGGAATAACACCTTGACTGTTTCAAAGCAAATTCTCTCTTCATAATTTCAAAACAAATTTTAAATGAATTTCAACCCTCAGAGTGTGCCAGAGGTTTCATTCAGGGCTGGGCAGTAGGGAAATTGATGACTTTTGCCTGTCTGTGAAAACCAGTTACACTACTCCTGGAAACAATATTGAAAACCCCTGGTCTTGGTAGTAAACAAAATACAGAAATTAACAACAACCAGTTAACACAACTACTATTAATATTAGGGAATGAAAATTACTGAGAACTCACCGAGCACACAAAGCATTCCGAGTGCCAGTGAGCACTAAGAGCAGAGATGTAGCTGTCCATTATCGGTTTACCACACCCTCCACATCGGGGAGCAAACATGGCATAGTAATCTTCACGGCAAAAAGGCTTGCCATCTCTTTCATGGAAGCCAGTCTCACCAAATGGCTGACCACAACTTGCACAGACAAAATGTTCTGGATGCCACGTCTGGTCCAGGGCTGTTACACAAGACTGACAAGAATGTGGAAAATGAATTAGAGACTGCCAAGAAACCAGTCTTGGAAGAAATATACATGTGTGTGGGACATCTTACATGGAGAAGCCCATAAACATAGCTACATGTAGATACTAACAAATTTTAAGTTAGTTCATAGGGGCAATAACTAATGATTGAAAGGCCATTAACAGTTTGAGTTGTTACACTTGAGTAGTCTTAATTTGCTCATTTACTCAATATTTTCTTTTAACAAACCTCCACAAGAATCTTCAGCAATGAAGGAAGTAGGATAACTTGAAAGAAGAAGAAGACCGTAAGATGTGATATGCATAAGACCTCTACAAAAAAGAAACAAAATTCGAACTTACATCTAAGATGGGTCCACTACAGTAGGCACATCTTGGTGCAAACTGCTCGTGGTAATCTCTCTCGCAGAAAGGCCTTCCATCTCGTTCAAAGAAATTTGTGGCACCCAATGGCACTTCACAAGTCACACAAGTGAAATGCTCAGGATGCCATGTGCGACCCAGCGCAGTGCAAACTTGGCCGATGATTGGTTTACTGCATGCTCCACACTCTCCTTTTTTCGTTGTGCTGACTCCTTGCCTGGTCATGTCAGACTGAAGTGAACCCAGCATTGAGTCTAGCTGACTGACTTTACCAACAGAAGCTGAGGAAAACAAGACAGACCCATGGTTAGACAAATTTTCCTATTTGTTTTCAAACATTTTCTTTGATGTGTTTTTCTAAAAAAATATATATCTATATTCCACATGGAAGGATTTGTGGTTTTGAATCCTCCACCAAGCCCCATAGAAGCTATAGTAAAGCTTCAAACCTTCCTTTAAAACACTTGCCTAGTTTGAGACGTCTCATCTCCTACCACTTCCAATGACCATCTTTAGGGTTGGGTATTTATATTTAGGATCGACTCTTCACATGAATAGAACAATAAAACATGAGATAAGGATCTGCAGTTACCATAGGTCAAATATGAGGTAAATGTTTGACCCAAGAGGGTCGAAACTGTCATAAGCGACCAACTCCCGTAAAATTGACATATTGGGTGGTGCTTACTGGAGGTTTAACTGTATGAAGATATCACAGCAAAATAAAAAAAAAAAGTCCCCTAACTTGCCAATTTTTTCTAAGAAATGTATGGCACGTGGTAAGTTAGGGGTCCAATATTTATACAAGTTTGCAATTTGCATTTCTATGAAATGTTGTAGATTTACGAAAATTCCGCATGATAAATTCAACTATGGAGGTGATTTTTTTATTTGTTCATATTGCGTGACATCTGTAAAAGGTCCATTACTGACACATAAAGGTAAATAATTTTGATCTGTGCACCTACCAGAAGTACTAGCAGGTTTAGCTTTGTTAGGTTTCGCATAATCTCCACTGAGCCTCGCTTGTGATGGAGTGGGTGCTGCAGTAACATTAACTTTAAAATCTGACAGAGACGCCATTAAGTCATCAAGCTCCTTGGTTGCTGTTGATGCTGTACGTGACTGTCTATTGTCAAAGTCTCTAGTCTGCTGGAGTTGACTGTGCAAGACATTGGGAGCAACACCTTGTGATGCGGTCCCCTGTCCTTTGGGGCTCTCGGGTCCATTTCTTTCTCCATAACGTGTATCAGCTAAAAAAATATTGCTAGTTGTTATACTAACAGCACTGAACCCTAATCACTGCCAAGAGATAGATCATTAAAGCTTTAACTGTCTATCTGCACATGATCTATAACATTAAATAATGGACAATGGCAAGAGCAAGCCATGTTATACACTCTAAACAAAGCAGGGCTAGAAAAAAGTTCTGTTCCATCAAGTAGACTTTCCTTCTAAGCGAGTAACTTTTTAATCTCACTTGCCCAGTGGGCACAGTCATCCGCCAACTAAAGCTTTAAAAGAGCAAACTTCATTGTCAGTTTTACACAGGGCAAGCAACATTTGAGAGCTACTTGCCCCAAGGCCAAACTGAAAATATTCCATTTTTTCCAAGTCCTACAAAAGTTGGTATTTCATCATTAGGTAGTGGTGATCATCAGTGAAAAACACAGTGGTGCCTTACAAGGGTGGAGTTGAACTACAATACACATCCAATACTGTAGATTACAAGAACACAAAATAATTCCAAACACTATTACATCTTTGAATGATGTGAGTCTAAGGTTAGGATTAAATAATAATATTAGCGGTTAACAGGTAAGGTTGGCTTATTTAAGAGTGCTGTGGGCTGTTTAACTGTTTCTGGATGTACATGTATTACACGCTGATTTAGTCTGGACTGGTCAAAGACAGCGATAACATCAATTAAGGCAAGGCCAATACCTATCACTCTGAACATGTATAAAATAATATTAGTTAATTCACATTACATTGTGCAGTTCTGTCAGTTAAAACTCTCGTATCTTTTTAATTTTAATTAAAAGTTACTGTGTTAAACATTACTGGTTAATATGTTCACAGTTATATAAATACCTTGTCTTATATCATAGACAACTGCTGTTGCAGGCCCCTTATAGCTATGATGTCGACCATTTACTGCCGCCTTTGGAGATGGTGATGATTGACTAGCACGAGGTGATTCGGCACTTATTCGTTTGGCTAGAATGATAACGCAAAGAAAAAGTCACTACTGACCACTTTTCACATTTTTTAAAACTCTTCAAAGGATAACCAAATCATTATACACTAAGAAAGTAAAATCAGAATGCTGAAGATTAAAAGAATGAAGAACACTCAGTACAATGGACTCCCTTGGGACAAATTCTGGTTTGATAATTAAGTTTAAATTCTTCCAGCGACTTTTTCTTTTTGGGTAGAAGGACTCACATTTAGACTGTGCTATGGACAATTGTATCAAACGTCCACAGCTTTAAAGTTAATATTAAAGTTTGCAATAAAGCTCAAAACTTTGCTCTACAGTTTGCATTTGGATTAACAACTACATTAATGTAACCAAATTGATGAGATTGCACGAATCCTTAGAAATTTTAAATGACCTTCAGAAACTGTTTGTCAACAGTTTTGGAAACTGCACTGTAAATGCACCCCTAAAAGGGCCAACACTTCTTCAAGGTTGTTCAGACTGATAAAAAAATAAACACCAAATGAAAATGGAAGGTTTGAGAAAAAACACCTTAGTGGGTTTCGGTACCTCAGCTGTCACTTCAAAAGAATATAACAAAGTTTGCTACATTTTGTAATTTTTTAGTTACTATATACGAATGAAATAATTTGCTTGCTTTTAGAATGCAGGAGGGCTAGTTGCTATGCCAACTACATAACATGCAGATGCCACTTTAAATCAGAACAATAACACATTGTGATACAACTTAACCCTTTAAGGCCTAAGGGGTCTCCTTTTGACAATTTAAATCGTCTGGCGTTAGACAGAGTAAAATCTGTAAGACACTCTTAGGGCTTAAAGTGTTAAGGGAGATAGTTTTTTAACCCTTTAAGGCCTAAGGAGTCTCCCTTTGACAAGTAAAATCATCTGGAGTTAGACAAAGTAAAATCTATAAGACACTCTTAGGGCTTACTCATGGAATTAATTTGCAGTTTCAAAGCTTTGTTTCTTGTTTAAGATTTGTACTACCGGTATGTAATAGTGTTAATTAAAAGTTTTATAATGGATGTGATAGTTATAAATTAAGATTTTTACTTTATAAAACAATGAACATTTCTGCCCTGTTTGTAGGGGGAATGATTATGCAAATTAGCATTTTATATTATTTTTTTAGATCAGACCTCATACCATGCTTCAAACAGTATAAATTTAAAATTATCTTCTGGTTGACAATAAAAACAACTAATTACTAGGTAATTTGTTTCTTATAACAGCACTATAAAGTAACATGTATTTTTTTAAGACGACTTCTGCTTTTGAAAAGGAAATGCATCTATTTTTCCTTCACACAAGCATATTCTCTTAAATTTCAACCATGTTGTGCAAGTTTGTAAACTAACAAGGTTTAGGAAACCACAAGCATCACCAAACAAAAGATGTGAAACAAAACATTTTTGTTCTGATAAGAGCATGTTCCATATCTCTGCTGTTTTGTAATGTCCTTGTGATCTTATTTTAACCAGTCCCAAATGTTAAAAATCAAAAATATGCCAGCAATTTGTGATATTTGAGGATTTTGGAAGAGAATGTTCACAGATATGTGCAACAAACGGCTTAGAAATTTCAAATGACTGTTTTTTTTTGTCATCACATTGGGGGGTGAGCCTTTGTTTTAAATTGCATTAAACAGAATTTAACATTAAAATCTTTAAATTAACCCAGTAAACTGCCCCATCCAAGACCACACTTGCCAAAGTTTGATGATAATTTCAGTTGACTATACAATTACAAGATTACATAAATTTCAAATCCTCCCTTTGGAACATAATTGGCAGCACCTTTCTAATTTTCATTTTCATGCTTTCCCAGTAAAATGTTATTTCTGTTCCCAATACAATATTGTGTCCAAATAAGGAAGGGCTGTATGATAACTTACAATATTACAACAATTTACAAGGAATAATATTGAATTCAATTAACACAGGTGCAAAGAAGGAAGAAAGGCAATTGACAGCAACAGAGAACAGCTGCGTTTTGAGCCAAGAAATCCGTTTCTTTGAGCAAAGATTCTTTGCATGCAAAAGAAACTTTGCCCATAAACTGTAAAATTTAATCGTGCATTGTAAAATAATGACCAAGTGTAATTTGCTCCAGAGTAAACTGAGCAAACGGTTCAATTTCGTTTGGTACAATCTTGTAAATTTAACACGCAAGTTTTTGATAGTACAGTCTTGCTAAACACAAAGGACCTCGCATTTTTAAGTAGCTCTATGATATTTTGAAAATAATAAGAGTCTGAAAGAGAGGGAATTTTCGACTGCTCGAAGCTTAAATCAAGTTCCAGTGAAACAGAAAATATATCATAAATCAAAGAAATCTTGAACAGTGCTAAGAATGGATTAAATTTGACCTCGAATATCTTCCCAAATAATGACCGAAAGAATTAAATCAATAAAAAAATTCTCTATTTTAAATCGTTTGCCTTTAAAACATATAGGTCTACCAAATTAATTTTTACAACTAACCTGGTTGATCGGATGAGTAGGGCAGAGGGTTACTTAGATTTTCCAATAAGCTGTCCAACTCGGATAGGTTCTGGCCCAAACTCGATGATGGAGCAGGTGGAGGGAACAGAACATCGTCTTTGGGGTTGGATCCTTGCGGATCGAAGGCTTCGAAGGCTGGAGGCGGGGGTAGTGGTGGTGGAATATCGGGAGAGTCTCGTCCATTTGCCGTTTGCCTTCCTCTTGGTTCTGTAGGCGACGCCGAAACAGTCGGATTTGTCGCTTGAAGATCCGCCAGTAACGCATCTAAAAATTCAATATTTTGCTTCAGTTTTTCTTCGACAGAGAGCTTCCTCGTTTTACCCGGCATACTATTTCCAATTTTACAATTCTCTCTGCCAGATCTCGAGGTCGATCGCGTCCAACGTTTTTCACTTCGCTTTGGGTTTTAAAAATTCATTCAATCCGAACCACGATACCGCGTGTCGCTGAATGACATATGCAACAACATGCTGTCGGATGTATGGCCCATCATTTACCTCACCAAAGCACAATAAAATAACACAAAGTGCTATAAATTATTCACGAGTATATATTGACATGTGTTTTTGAACACGAAAGCCTGGCACGGAGTTCAATTTTCTTGCGGGAGTTGGGCGCTTGTGGCCCGCGCGTCAGTCACTCGAAAACCCGCAAAACAAATGCAAGCAACCTATACACGAAGGAAAATAATAAATATGCGGGATCATTAATGAAATGAGGACGTCCAAGTGTGAGGTCCATTCAAATTCGCTACTTTGTAATCGTGAGGTTGGAATCTGCGAGTTTATTTTCACAGGGAAATCGGCCGAGATCGGAATGCAGATATGAAAGTTACTCACGTCGGAACGAAATGCAAGACCTGAACTCTAGATCTGACTGTCAATAATTTGAAATCAGCTGAAACAAGTACACAAACAATAAAATAAAGCCGGCACGTTCTAACACAAGATTAACGTAGTAAGTGTGATCTGAATTTGAGTAATTCCAGGCTTGTTTCGACTCTGTGACTTACTTCTCGCTAAATTGCGATGCTCTTTTCACGTCAACGTGACTGAATAGTCTTGCATTCATTACCAAAACTACCTTTGCAATAAAAATTCCTTGGCTGTTTACTGAACATTAGAAAACAGGTTAACTTACGGGACCTCTTCGCTGGTTTTCAAGATCAGAATGTCCAATAAAAACAGGTTTCCATTTCCAAAAAGACGCAAAGATTTTCACAAAAACGATCACAGATATGGGAAAGACCAACAACAACGACTATAAGCTTAATTAGCCACACATTCGAACAGAAATCAAACATACCCAAATCTTCCATGGCAACTTGTAGAATAATTTCAGATATCCACTTGCTAATCCGCCGTTCTTATTAAAATAACCACACTAACGGACTTCTACGGCCAAAAACTCAGACGAATACGTCTTCAAGTGAATGAACCTTCAGCTTCTTACGGCGATTGACAAATTCGTGATGAATCGGATTGGTTCGGAATGAGTCGGGTGTCTATTTCTGTCAATCATCCGAACGACTTTGTGAATAGTTCGCATACCTCTTGAATACGATGTCAAATATGGACAACACCGGAAGTAGGGTGTTAACCGGTAAATTAGCATGACGTAAGGATCAAGGGTCACGTAAAAAGCTTTTAATACTATAATTATCCAATTATTAGACAAAATATTAAATGCGACTTTCAACGATCCAAACAGTTTTCACGAAAAACACCGAGACAAATACGTCGGTTTCTTAATTGAACGGTAGATTGGTAAAGATGCGTGAACGGTTTTGAGCTCTGACCAAAAGATCAGACACAACACAATAGGATTATAGCCAAACAAACTCTTAAATTTCACTCTAAACACTTAAGGGATTAATTAACCCTTTGAAAAATATCCTTATCTGAGAAATATTATGCTCCGAAAAGTTTAACGGCAAAAAATACACGGCTCAGGGTCTCAAGGGCTAAAGAAGATTGTTAATTTTTTATCTTCTATCAAGCTGACAGTTTTTGAATAAAACACAAAAAGAAGACGGTGGCGAAGAAGAAGACGGAGATTGACACTATTGTTAACAACCAAGGTTTGGTTTCTTGCAATGCAAAAAAGCTTGATGCATTTCAGAGTAATAATCATACCGATTATCTCAAAACATATTTAGTGGAGGGAGTCTCCCTCCATCGTGAACGATGCTCAAAACAAGTGGAGAGCTTATACAGTGCTAATTAGGCGTATAAATAACATAACATGTTGTAATAACATAGATTAAAGAAAAAGATCGAACTCTCTAGAGGCTATTTTTTTCCATCACCCGTTGTTTTGCACTTCGTTATGATTATTTTTAGACGTTATGTTTGATTTTCCTTGTGATAAAACCGAGCACGCGAGATTCCCACCAACGTGGCTTTAGTAGCCAATCAGATGAGGCGAGTAGAATGTCGAACGATAAAAAAAAGAGTCCTCGAAAACAGGGTATTTGTGCTTTTTGTACAAAAATAGGAAAATAGCGCGTCTTGAACGAGATTACGTCCTACAGAATTGAGGGTATATGATAATATGTTAAGAAAGTGTTTCTATTTTTTGATTAAATTCGATTTTATAAAGTTGCTTTAGTCGACCCCCCTGTCAGGCGCGGATCTAGGGGAGGTGAAATGGGTGAATTTTCACCCCCCTTTTTCTGAGCCCCCTTCTTTCTTTGTTTTTTCTTATCCCTCAAATATTGAAATAATATTTGATTTCTCTGATTTCTCTGATTGAGGTGGAAAAAATTCACCCCCCACTTCAAAATCCTGGATCCGCGCTTGCCTGTATGCCTTTACTTTCAGTTGCCTTGCTAGTTTCTGCAAGTATTGGGCTGATTAAACTAGTTCAAAACAACTGGCAAATCCCGTGGGCTTTATTTTCCTGGTGTGTGCTCAATTCAAGTAGTACCCTGATCCGAGGTGCAAAACACCCGACCAGTGCTAGGCTTCCGAGGTTCTTGCTGCTAGAGAAATGATAACTGCGACCGTTCAATGACCTCAAAGTTGACCTTCTGAACAGCATTAAAAATGTGTTCTTTCAGATTGACAACTGTGGAAGGTAAATCATCAGTTGTCGCAAAAATGTAATTTGTAAAAGCTGACTACTTCATGAAGGCTATTACAATTGTTGAGGGGTTGATAAAAACATGATTGCCGCAATGTCCTCAATCCCTGGCTTCTTTATGTTTGATTTTCATTGAAGAGTAATAATGTTACACTCGAAAGTAAGGAGGGGCCGCAGCCAAGAATACTAATGCAAGAACTAATTTATTTAAATTAAGCTATTTTGACAGAGTCGTAGATATGTGGAATTCTCTACCCTTATCTTATCGGTCCGACAGACTACAACTATTGCTAATTTTGAAAAACGTGTGAGTGAGTATTTAGCTTTTGGCGAGAAATACGAGACGTATCGATCAGTGATTTTCATGTTGTTCCGATAGGTTTTACATTTTTCTGTTGCTAAATATTTCGGTTGTCTTTATTTGTATGGGGTACCATGTCTATTTTAAAGACCTCCAAATGGCTTATGTTGTAATATGTTCTTTTACTTACCTTTTACAGTTTTCCATTAAATTGTAAAAAATATTAACACATGTCGGTGAAAAAGGTAAATATTTAATTTTTTATGCGGAAAAAAAACGGTAAAGCTGCGATCAAAGGCTCTAGAATTACACACCCTGCGCGGTCCTACAAGGCGGCGAGTAAATATAAATTTTATGTTCGAGTGGCAAGAACAATATCTCACGAGTGAACGCAGTGAACGAGTGAGATATTGTTCTTGCCACGAGAACAGTCGTAAAATTAATATCTTCGAGCTAACGTGTAATGTTCTTTTTATTATATAGACACGGGTGTTTTACTGGAAAATACACCACTCGTAAAATTCATACGAAACTGCATCCGGGACCTGAGTGACGTATTTTCCATATCCTATCTATGACGTCATTTCCCGCACACTACTCCGACAACAAAATGGGACTTATATAAAACGCTCTTCAAACCGGAGGAATTTGAACGCCGGCCTTTCGTTTTCGTGTGGACGGAAAACATATTGAAAACGGAGTTTTTTGAAAGCGATGGCGTCACGATAATCTTGTGATTTCCCTGACCGAGTTTTCCTGAAACATTAATCCAAAGCGAATGGTGCTGTTGCGTTTTCAAATTTCTCCGGCGACGAAAACATTTGATGGGTTTTCAAATTCCTCTGGGGTAGTAACAGATAAACTAATTTTCATCCTCCAAAAAAGGATTCGTTCAGCCCGCAGCCCAAGTTTACTTTTGACTTTTTTCACGATAAATTTCATTTCATCATGTTTGGTGTGGGGCATTTTATGTTTTCTCATATTTTTTCAAGTGCCAATGCATTAGAACATTAGGACTGAATGCTATTCCATAAGATCGAATGCTACCCCGCAATCTTATTTAGATTGCGGTTTAACACACTCCTTTCCCGCAAAAAGAGCCAATTATCATGAAATGTGTTTGTTTTTCGTCATTCTCCGGTCAAAAGGGGAGAACTTCCCAGGGCGAAGGATAACGACAAGAAACTGAAACAAAAAGGAAACAAAACAGAGAAAAACGTAGGCACATATGCATCTGAGAAAAAATACGTTTATTTCAACAATCTCCCTTGCACAAAATCAAAAACTAAAATACTATGAGATGTTCTCAAAAGACCACGTTTCCCCTCCACTATTTCAGACTGGTCCCAAAAATCGATGCCCTATCACAGACCAGATTGCCTTCGTTCGTAAAAACATTTGAAAAGGCCTTTGAATTCCTGATATTAATTACATCATACAGCAGAAGAATTAAACCTAACTTGCTCACCACGAACCGCACCCTACTTCAAACCTGTCATCATCAATTATTTTCCGTCCAGATTACGGGGAGAAATTTGAAAACGCTACAATTACCGGATTTCTGTTTAAATAAAACTCGGGAAGACAAACATCACGATTACCGCAACCAAGCTTCGTTTTCAAAGTTCTGTCCCAACTAAAATGTAAAGCCGACGTTTTCAGATTCCCCCGGTTTGAAGAACGTTTTTGAAAAGTTCTGTTTTCGCGACGAACTTGTGTGAACGGGATAAATAAAGTTGCATTTTCAAATTCCTCCGGGATAGTGTACAAGCACTGCAGTAAGAAGCTAAACTAACAAAATTTTGTCGATCATATAACAAAATATGGAGTGGTTATCAGGATAAATATGGATAATTTGTGTTTGAGTTTAAGCACCTTTAATTTTCAATTCAAAAGTTTGACCAAGCTTTAAATACTTTCAAGACTCCAAAATGAAGCATGGCGTATTCTCTTAGTGCCGTATATAAAATGAAATAGTACTTTAAAGACAACTGGAATTTCGGATAGAAACCAGAATATTTCCACTGCTTTTCCAAATCTCAGTGACAACACTAAATTAACAGGCTTTATCCTATTTATTCCACCACCTATAAATATTTTTCCTCATAAAATTGAGTAATTGTGATACCACCAATTATTATCCATAAGTTATGTTAGAGTGGTTTTCCAACATCAAACCAATTACTTACCAGTGTTACACTATTCAGGCAATCTTGAACTTACAGACTATTAATTTAAACCACCTTAGAACTATCCAAGCCATTTTCTTGATAAAACTGCTCAATAACATCAATATTTTTAGCCAAAAGATCAACACATTCTTTCATTTCTTTTAAGACTGTTTCTTCATCAACTTTTCCACGACCAAGACTGGCGATAAAGTCCTTGCGATATGGGACAGCCTTCATAGCAAGCTAGACAAAAAAACAAAATTTACACAATCTTTGTAAAAGAAATGTTCATCCTCTATCACTTGAAACTCGTAAAACTAAGACTGTTTGTAATAGGCCACTTATGAGATTGTCTCCTTTTGCCTCTATTTCAAAACGAGTCTTCATGTGAAACCTTTCATATGAGAATGTGTTTTCTCTTCAGGAACAAATCAAACTTGTTTTCATATCAAAGGTTCTGCACAAGGCTATTCAGAAATGGAAACAACGTTGTTTGCCTACCTCGGAAATGAAACAACGTTGTTTGCCTACCTCGGGCAGTGCCATCTTGTTTTCATATAATGAGTACAAGCTGAGGAGGGGGGGGGGGGGGGGTTATATTTCCCCACCCCAGGCGCACACCACAAAACCCATGATTTTTAACCACCTCTTTACAAAAAACAACC
>Ga0126337_10000333_pt1 | contig 22455 bp, 13 predicted proteins | sample DipCmetagenome_FD_92527 | JGI IMG/M metagenome (GOLD analysis project Ga0126337, IMG submission 92527) | Coral microbial communities from La Bocana,Puerto Morelos, Mexico - Diploria C A metagenome | ecosystem: Host-associated > Invertebrates > Cnidaria > Coral | place: La Bocana,Puerto Morelos...
ATTATAATTTTGAGCGAAAAAATTGTTTCAATTATTATCATAAGCTATCTTCGATTCATTTTAGTTAGTGTTCGAGTCGAGTGCAGTATTTTGATCACTGGATTTCTCATGCATATTTTATTTCAGTTGTGTTTTCCTATTCCGCAAAGTGTTAAGGCCACTATTCGCCACTATTCGCACTATTCGTACTATTCGTACTATTCGCTATTCGCTATTCGCCACTATTCGCTGTTCGCTATTCGCGACTATTCGCTATTCGCTATTCGGGAAAGGGGGGTCATGGTCCCAGGCGTTCCATGCGTGGACCGCGGAAACTGGGGATGAAAGTGCGAAAGCTTGGGTTATCATATGGTCGCCATTCCCAAACATAAGCCCAGAATTTACACAAAACTGTGCTTTATGAAGACCGTTTTGGGAAAACTGATGCCTTATACGCTCATCTTACACACAGACGCACACGCAGTTCGTGGTAGGCCATACTAAATGATGTCGAGCGTTTTCGTTTTCGAAATGGGCCTTTCAACGCAGGCTTTAGCCTGAAAGCTGGAAACCTAGCCAAATGTGCAAAGATCACACTGTAGTTCTCACAAGATAACAAATGAGCCATATGTAAGTTCAAACTACGGAAATACTACCAAAACTGTGACAGCTGATTTAACAAAAACTATGATGTTGAGACAAACACCTCACATGACAGTGAACACAACTTCCGAAGGTGGCGCAAACAGCGAATTGGATAAGGATACTGACAGAAGCAACTTGAAATAGTAAGGTTAAATATCCAAGCTTAGCTCTTCCGTTAAATATCCTCTGTCTGTTATTGTTTTTTTATTGGGTTCAATTGTTGTAATGTACGATTTGGTATTGCGTGCATAATCACTTTTATAATTGTACAAGCGATCGTGAATGTTGGTTTGCTCTTCGCGTGGAGTTGTATGTTCTTGGATGAATACTCATGATGACTGTGATCTACTTGAAAAAGTTGTCAATATCACCAATGTCCATGAACATAATGATGTAATAGTGTCAATAAAAGTATAACAATCCAGATCTCGTCATGGAAAGTATGTTTCTTATAATTGTACTCAACAGGAAATGAAGTCTATAGCATAGCACCAGGGGAAACAAACATCTTGTCTCATTTATGCTTGATAAACAATGTGAAGAACTAGGATTTCCAGTATTATTTCCTAAAGGCATATGAGTACTCATCAGGATGACAAGTTGCAATTTCAGCGGTGAAGTACTTTAATGCACTAGACTCCAACATTAGAGTTGAAGGTTTGCCACAATCCCTGAATACATTTTTTTTGCAAAATTCATAATTGACCAAAAGAAAGTATAGGATAGTATAAATATTGCTCTAAAGAAATTCAGTCTGTCACTCCTTCTCAATTAAGAGCCAATCCTTATAGGTTAGTGAACCTTATTTGCGAAGATCAAGCTTATTTATTTCAGAGGCAAATATCAGGAACACCACCATACTGGAAAAAATTCATGTGTGAAGTAATTGCAATGGTAAAACAACTTGGCATTCCAACATGGTTTACAACATTATCTTGTGCTCGTTTAAGATGGCCTGAACTGTTTCAGATATTAGCAGGAATACAAGGCAATGATCTAACTGATAAACAAGTTGATACACTGTCTTGCAACGAGAGGTGTCCGATGCTCAATATTTATCCTGTTCAGTGTAGTCGCTAAACACACCAGAAAAGAGTTGAAACATTGTTCACTAAAATGTTGCTCACTAATGCTAAACCGACTGGTAAATTAGTGTACTATGTTCTGACAGCTAAGTTTTGATTGCTGCTCGTGCTGCAGGCACAGTCGTCCTATGCATGACCAAAACGCTCAATAGGAAGCCGGAGTGAATGCTCATTAAGCAGCGCTTTATCCGGTGGATTGCGTCATCCATCTGGGTAGCTCGGAGGGATCTGGATAAGAGCCTAGGAACATAGCTAATCAACAGACAGTATTTTATCACGTGGCTTTTTCTCATTTGTTGATTGGTTGTGCTGAGTTTGGCGCTATTTTTTGGCGCAAAACATAGCAGACGACCGTTGGAATCATCATTTTATAGAAAATCTCAGTGCAGTATGGCCGAGTTATTTGGGTGCGTGAGAACTTTGTTTACTGCTTCGAAGCGACGCTTCAAGCACAGGAAAATTCCAAGTAAGTTCTTTTATGTTTTAAATTGTTTTCCTTCCCGATGGTGAAAAATTTAAAGCAGCAAAAGGCAATAAACCAACGATAAATGTCCAAGGTAATTGGTAACAACAGAAGATTTGATTTGAATGGCGGGATGTTCTATCTTCATGTGCAACTTAGAAAATGAAATCTATTTTAGCCTGCTACGTAGTTTTCTTTTCTAAAGAAGAATCGCCGTTTGTGTTCCTTTCATTGCTTAAAATCCTTTTCTTGGACGTTTTTACGTTAATATTCGAAGACGAACGAACGATCGCGATTAGAGCGAACTATGGAATGCAATGTTACATCATAAGCATAGCTTACGTTTGGGCTTTAAAGATTGTGTGAATTCATACCATAAAAATGGATAATTATAGTTCAAATTCACTATAAGATATTCAAAATTTCTTTGAAAGTGAACATAGGCAGAGGTGGCGGAGCGAAAAAACAAAACTGAGTCATGTTTGCAAATACCGCATGCTTATTCGCGGAATGTTCCAGAACAGAAGATTTGGTAACTTTCAGTTTCTATATTGTTCCTTGTCAAGTCTGAGCTGGAATACGAGGAAGTAATTTTTCCCCACTCCCCATACTATTAAAAACCTACTCAAAATTGGAATAACGTTTTTTTGTAATTCACTGGTGCTAATTCACCCAGTAATCTCAGTATGCTTTGTCAATCCATTCTCTATGAACCCTCAAAGACATCTAGATGTATAACTCCTGGTATTGTTTCTATCTTCAGTCGTCACAGGCCTGTTGTCTCGGTTTCTGGTTCTTTGTTTTGAGAAAAAAAATAGTGACTTTTAATCAATAATGAGACATACTGTAACTGTCCCTTGGAACTGTAATTATTCCTAGAAGTTTTGTTCTTGTACTCTTTGATCACTGAATCTGGCTTGTTGGCATCTAGAATATTGTTGCTTGTTTCCAGTGACTGTTACTTGTTTATGGTCATGTTCATTTTCCCAAACTTAAATCTTGTGCCACAATGATTGGTCCTTCTGTTTTTGCTTTTTGTGCATTTTGTCTGAGCCATCGGTTGACCTTCTTTTGGTCAAAATCTGGCTCCTTGGTTCCTTTTGGGATATATTTTGTCCTAGTTATAGTATTCTGCCTTTTTTGCATACAGCTGTATATAGAAAGCAGTTAATTTTCTTCGTTTTAATTGGGTGTGTTGTGGTTCGATCTTACCCTTGGTACGACTTGGTATTTTGCTTTGTTTTTTCTTTCACATTTCAATACCAACTTGAGTTCAGTCAGTCTCAGACTTCATTAATGTGACTGATGCAGGTTCTGGTGTTGTTAGCCACAATAACATTTATTTATGCAGGAATACAGATTACAACAGGAAAAGGGTGATTGCAAACTGAAAAGAATAAATTACAATAGGAAATCACTAAAAATATAACAATAAAATAATCAAAATATAATACAGAAATAATAGTAAAACTTGAGTCTTACAATGATCATTAAATTTCACACTAAGTAAAATATTATTCCTCTTACCTAGAAATATAACTGACACTAATAGAGAGCTATTCTTAGAGCTAAATGTTAATTAACTGAAAACAAGTGAAATATAAACCAAACAATTGTTCAACACAGCAGAACTATGAAATAAACTAATCTTGACGGCAATTTGAATGAAACTAAGAAAAACTGTAAACTTGTTACTTTGTGACAGGACAAAAATACATGTCATCATAGCTGGATTAAACAAAGCTTGACTAACAGTGAAATATCTAATTTCAACAATAAACTCTTGCAGAACAGTTAAGACAGCGGCGAATCTTGCAGCAAATGCATTCTACAGATATAGATATAATTTTGCAATAAACCTACTTAGCATATTACAAAGTTAACTTTTTGCCACAAATTAACGGCTAAATTTATTGTATAATATGCAGTGCTCTTGATTTAGCCACAAATTAATGGCTAATTTTATTGCATATAATACACAGGCCTCTTGACTTTGCCAGAAATTACCGGCTAAATTTATTTCATACAATAAATATGGCCCTTGATTTACGGTTAAAACTGGATCTCACCATAAACAACACTATAACATGAAACAAAATTTGCCATTAATTTTCTGCTACACATGGGTCTCAACAAATGCCAGAACAAATGTAGCACAACTTACGGCTAAACATGGGTCTTCAAATTTAACATGGAACAAATTTAGCAGTTAATTTATGGCTAAAAATGGGTAATACTACATAAAATGAAAAGAATTTAGCAGTTAATTTACGGCTAAATTGGGCAATTGTAAATATTTATAAAAAATAGTTAGCACTTAGTTAATGGCTAAGTTCTGCATTGTATAATAAAAAGATAACTTTTAATTGATATATATACAGAAAACCTTTTTTATTTATATGTCACCCTTGATGGCCTGCAACCTGCAAGAAGTACAGTCATTCTTTACTTTTTCCTTCATAGTGTCATGTTGCATTCCATCCAAGAGATTTTTGTGTCCTTTTCTCTGTCAAATGAGTTCTGTAATGTGGGTTTCATTGTATGAATATCTATTAATTTGGTACAAATGTCTTCTAAGCTCTTTTGACTGTAATGGCTGCTTTGGTATTTAGGTATTTTTGTATATACAATATATATAATATCAAAGATTATTTTACATTTTCAGAATGTTTATCGCAAAATAACATAGTAGTAATGTAGTTATTAACCTAGACTTATTGATAGCATAGAGTATTCTTATATTCTATTTTATTGTTTCTTTGTTTGGAGATATTGTGTGTGTGTGTGTGTGTGTGTGTGTGTGTGTATGTCATGCATGCATGTATCTATTACATTTATTTATTTATTTATTTACAGTATAGAGGAATTTCTGTGGGAACACTCACCTCCCACAGCATTAACCTTGTTTTCCCAAAATCCCACTAGTGTTTAGAAAACATGTACTGTACATATGTATTTCTATCTGCGGCTCATGTTCCCACAGCATTTCTTGTTCTCCCAAACGTCCACTCGTGTTTCTATAACTTGATAGAAACACAGTACATGTTTTCTATAAATAAAACAGTTATTTAAGATAATGTAAAAAGTGTCCATGCACAAAGAAATCGGTGCAATGAAAGAGTGGTATGTATGTGTGAATGTATTATTTTTGTTCATGTACTGCATGGTGGAATTTCTGGATTTTATGGGAAGCCTGCTGACTATTTGAAGCACTTTTTCTTTCTTGGTGAAATTTAACAGTATAACAGTGTTTGTTTCTTTTGTTTGTTTCACAGTTGAGTCACTCTCATTACTCATGGCTTCCTCATTTTCCTCTAGAGGTGACTGGTGCAGGGGTCGAAAAAAACTTGAATTCCAGCTTAACCTGGGGATAGGTAGCTCTCAAATTTTGCTTGGCCTGGGCAATTCTTAGTTTGCTTTTTTAGTGATTTAGTTGGCAGACGGTTTGCCTAATCCCTTGTGAGAATGAAGTTACTTGCCCAAGAAGAGCACCTACTTGCCTTGGATGACTGCACAGCACTTTTTTTTCGAGCCCTGTGGTGTCCATCAGAACTCAGTATAATGTCAATTTTTGACCGCTGTTTTTACGGTTAGTCTACATGATAGCTTCATAGATCATTGTTTCTCTACTGTTGTCACTTGACTGTTAAATATAATGATATAATAAGACAATTATTTATGATAATTAAAAGAATAACCATGCCCAAAGAAGTCAGTGCAATTAAGTGTGGTACTATGATGAAAATCATATCTTTCCTTTGTAAGCCATTTTAAAACATTAACAAGAAGTCTGTATGAGAAGAAAAATGCTGCTTACTATTGTTTTCAAATATCTCGTTTTTTTCCAGGGATATTCAGGTTTTTCCAATATGAAAATTAGCCAAGTGATGACATCATACAATCAACCAAATTTTCATCAAATATGATGAAGAATCTGATCCAATTTGTATCAGAACTGTTTGATTCTTTGTCATAAAATTCTACTAAATGTGCTTCACAATACGAGCTTAACAGTTTGGTTACCATTGCAACAAACTGGGTTCCAGACCTCCCCCATATTAAAGGTTTATCTGACCACTTCTGACAACAGTTCATCAGTATGAATGAAGGATGAAAGAAGCCAGTCTAAAAGAACATACAATACAAGTCATTTATAGCCTTTCGTCTAATGTTACAAAAGATACTAGACTCACCATTTTCCAATACAAAATAGTTCATCACATTCTAGTTAGTACCCACAAGATGGTAAATGTCACCTCTGTGGAGAAAGACAAACATTAACCCATCCTTTTGTTACCTGTTCTGAAGCTTGGCTTTTTTGGTCTCCCTTAACTTATTGTTGGAGCTCCAAAAATGGAGATAGGATCACTCTCGATAAAAGCTAAATAATATATGGTATGACAGATAACTTCGCTCACCATCTTGGCTTAAACCTCTGCATGATTATAGGCAAATATTATACATATACTGTCTTAAGAAAAGAAGAATAGTTTTATTTCGATGCTTTCTTAGTGATGCTAAGAAACAAAATGAAAATTGAGAAACAAAAATCTACCGGTAAGTCACACATTAATATGTGAGAAAGCCTCCTATTGTAGCTTATAAAGATATTAGCAAATTGTAATGTAAGATATTATTGTAACATAAGATATTGACAAATTGTAAATAATGTTAATATTGTTAGTTTTGTTTGTATCGTTAAATTGTAAGTTATATTAAAATTGTAAGAGTAGGTAATTTTTGTATCTAATGTAATGTAAGGTATTGCAACAAAAAAATGTTCCTGCAAGCATAAAAATTATGTTAGCTAGATTTTGTGCCCTTGTGTAATGTTTTTGTTGCTGAAAATTACTAACATAATAAAATGAAGTAGGTGGGGACTGGCAAAGAGTGAGTTGCCATTCTTTTTATGGCTGTAGGTGTTTCTGGTAGAATCATTAGGCTACCAAGGTTCAATGCTGTGCTGCAAATTGGCCAAGATAGATCTATTTATATACACATGTACTTGGTATGATAATGAGTTGAGTGTATGATGTCATCTCTTATGCATATTTTACACATTTTTCAAACTTTAATATCTCTGAAACTAACAATATCTTTCCCAGGTGCTCTAACCTCTACCTCCCTGGTAGGCAGAGGAGAGAGTATGGGAACGAGGTTGTGGAACTAATGCAGATATTTGCAACCAGTATCTTTCATGGAATTATGTGAAAATCAAGGGGTGCTTTCCATTCAACCAATTAGTCCAGTTTGAAATTCAGGGTATTGTGTTGAATGGAACAGTATTTTCCAGTTGGCTGGAACAACCTGTACCAGGTCATCACATCACACAAGTTTTGCAAAAAAATACAAAACACAAAGGAAACACTACCTTTTTTACCTTTCTTACTCGCTTTGGAGGCCAATCCACTGCAATAATTTTTTTTATTATTTTTTTTTTTTTTTATTAAAGAAACAAGTACACTGCAGTAATACTGAAGTAAGAAATTTAAGGTGTCTGTCAGATGGAAAACTTGAAGATCAGAGCCATGTTGAGTTCTGGATTGAAAGAAATTGGGCCAGAGCATGAATGGTTGAATGGAATGGAATTGTCCAGTTATTCTGATTTTCTGAAATTTTAGGCCAACCTCGCAAGGTAAACCCAAAATTTTGGAACAAAAATATGGAAGATGTGTTTCATTCAGTCCCCCACTCAGAATTTCTGAAATATTTGGTTAAATGGAAACTGCCCAAGAGGTAAAAATTTGATCATAGTACCACTTAAAGTAAAAGATATGTTAACAATTGTTGTTTGAGTTATAATTTCAACCAATTGACTTTCTGTTGTGGTCTCATCAAGTCTAAGTTTCTCGACAAACGGGGGAATGTGATCTTTCTTATATTCATTTACATACAGATGGGAATTGTCATCAACTTCTGACATGTACAGAACTGATTATAAACTGCATCTGTTGCTGATAACATTTGTTAAAAACTTGTCTAGTCTTGTCTGTCAAGTCCTCACATGTTCTAAACTACATGCAAGGATTAAACGATTTTCAGACTAATATAAAGCCTCAATATACACCACATTGCAAACAATATCTAAACCATGAATGCAGTGGTTTTCTGGGAAACTTGCAAACGAATACCTATTTGTATTTTTTTGCACTGTGTACATACTTGAAAGCGGCTTACAATATGCATCAATATAAAGGAACATGCAGGTTGTGTGACTTAACTACTACTTAACCTATGATGTTGAAGAAACTGCAGCCTGCTTTTATTAATTTGTTTTCTAACTTAACTACCTTCAGAAAGGCATGGTAGTTTCCATGTTTTTTAAATCACACTTTCGGGCAGCTGACCTGTGATCATTTAAATAACACATAGAAACAATATTGAATAACCATGTTTATGCTTAGTCTTTCTGTAATTCCATGAAGTCTTTGGTCTAGGGTTATACTTTTCATCTGACAATGCTCTTTCAATTAACTTTTCCAGGTGTATATTGTTTGTTTTTCCTTAGGCAATTTAATCTGATGTTAGTTTGAAATGTAATGCAATCAAGTCATTTCCAAGGTATTAAGTCAAATGCAACAATACTTTCACAGTTTATTATATTGTGAAGTTTAATTATCTATGAGGGAAAGAAAAAACAGTTGTGCCTGGATAATTCAAAAAGCTAAGTATTAGTCCCACTCACCAAAAAATTAGCCGTTGCACAAATAATCCCTTGAAATGTCAGACACTTTCTCATGGGCAGCTGTCTAGACTTCATTTAGATTTAGTTCTTGGAAACAGTGACTTCCTTAAAAGTGATCCTCGCAATTTTTGGTCGAGCAAAAGCAACTCAAGTTTTTCAACGTTTAATACAGTCCACCATAGCTTTCCCTTCTAGGTGTTATCTTGAGGTTTCTTACCACCAAAATAACTTTTTCTTTTGCATTCATTAGCTTCATATTTTCACGAAAAAAGGTCATTTTGATGCCAATAAAAGAAAAAATCAACGGAGACCTATGGTTAAACTCGCGGATGAAGTGAAATTAGATGAACCGTGTTAGTGAACTTGGGTTCATACAATGCAAGGTCGCTCTTATTTCACAAAGTGTAAGCTTTGTTTGTTGGCTTTTGTTACACACATATTACAAAGACATATGCCCAGAATAGCCAGGGTGGCAAAATTGCAGGTGAATATGGTGTGGTACAGGCTTAGGAATCTTGGGTCATAGTGGATACTCCTACCTAAAATATTATACAATAGTTTCCCCCAACCCAGATACACGTGTTGTCCTCCCCTTGTTGTCAGCTCTGGTTTGTCCACAGTAAATTGTAGGAAATGATAGGAATTCAGAGAATTTGTCCATAAATATACCTAAAGGTCAGTTTCCTTTACCTGGTGCAAAACTAACAACATTTTCAGTCATATCTGGTTCTTGTAATAAAATATTTGTAACACCTAATGGGGGGTTGGTTCTCTCCATCCATCATCACCATCATTATTTTTGGAATCTGTAATAGGTTCACTGATTAATTGCTCAGTGTTTTTAAAGGCTCTGTAGGTCCATCCACGGTAATGAAGTACATCTATTTGATTAGTATTAGTACTGAAATTTGCAAACTGTTCCCAATCATCACGTTAACTTGAAGCCACACCATTGACATTGTTGAGCCAGTTCTCTTTGACATCTATATATTTTTGAAAAATTTCACTTCTTTTAACAAGATGTTTTGATGGCAGGTTGAGCTAACCCATTCCATATTGTCTACACTAGCTTTACCAGTTTCACTTACATCAATTAGATTTTTGTGCACTTGGTGTACAGTATTATCAACCCAATTTGTAACTGATGATCAGTACCACAACTGATCACAGCAAGTGCGTCTATATTCAGGGCCACACTTAATACATGCAAAGCTATCATGGAAAGATTGAATCACATTTGCCATAATCATTTCATGTGGTCCATCTGCTACAGTAAAATTGTGTTTTTTTCCTAGCTGGCTATAATAGCTTTCTAATTTGTGAATATTTGTTCAGCTCTCTGACATTCTCAAGGTTGTTTTCTTTTGTTTTCAAAGATTCCTACCTATTTAAACTTCTTACTTGCGTGGGATTTGGCTAGCAATGCAACATTTCTTATTTTCATTTGATGTATTTTGGTTTTCCACTTTTTTTATATGTTGTTATCTTATAGACAATTTGATCTTGTGATCTTTGATCTTGTGATCGGTCTTGTGATCCGGTCCAGTTCGATCCAGATTTTGTAGACGCTAACTAAAGTACATACCTTTGCCCTTGAAACACAATACAGCACTTTTCTTGTTGTTTATTACACTTTATTGAATAACAGTTATTCAAGCCACAACCATCACTGACATAAAGTAGTACATCTGTTTATTCTTATAAATTCTTGTCTTTGCAATATAAATATCATGAGTCATACAACGGTAAGCTGAACAAGAATTTCTTATAACGGGTCTCCTACAGAATGTAATGACAAGGTAAATTAAAAAATGAGGGGATAGGAAGTTTTGCATTTCAGATGAATGTGGTGTATTTTACATAGAACCGCATAGCTAAAGGTAAACCCGCGTTCTGATTGGCTATTGAAGAGGGCATTTAGCGTGGAATTGGACTTGTGCATGAATGGGATATTGCTGACGTGAGTCGCGAGCAAAAATTGTTATCGTAAAAACAAAAATGCATCTCTTGCTAGGAAAAAAACACCTTGGAAATGAACAAATTTACAGAAAATGAATGTCTGCCAAATTTTGAATCGAAATGAAAGCCACTCAAAACACTCAGAACTATGAGAAAACGCAATGACATTGAGTTTGAAAGGGTTTCCATGGTTTGTGCACTAGTGCGACTCAAAAACAGAAAACGTATAGTTTCGCCCAGGTGGCTTTAGCTATGCGATTCAAGAAGAATTCACTGTTCACTTGAAAAACCGATATCGCACTCGTGAGTCATCGCTTCGCGAGTCGTGCGATATCGGTTTTTTGCGTGAAATTTAACATGGAATTCACTTGTCAGGCAGTGAATTTTTCAGTAATATACCGCTTAATTTCTACTTACTTACTGTTTTTCGGTGAACATTTCAATGATTTTCCTACATCGTAATCTCGATGGTTCTCTGTCACGCCAGGCATATTTACTAGTCAACTTTGACTTTCTGACTGTTTGGCTACTTTCTCATCACCTTACCTACTTTACTGAAGCTTGAATCAGTACCCAGATATTTGTTTTACTGAATAGCCACAAACGTTTTTTGTTTTTGTGTATTCTCGTCAATTGAACTGATGTGCGGCTGCTATTTCAATATGGCGTCAAGCTCGGACTGCGATGTTGCTATTCCGACATGTCAGGTTTGGGCTGTCTCGTTTGGCCTGACTAATTATGAACAGTGTCTACTCCTGAGTGAGTGAGTGACCGAGTCGCCGCAAGAAACCCGTTTCTAAGCATTGTGTCTCCACGAGATTAAATAAAGGTAAGTAACTCATGTAAGACTACATGTGATGTCCCGAGAATGTAGCTGTTTACCCCCATAATCTCTGTATACCCCTTGTATTCCCTTCCCTTGTATATCCTTGTATACCCATCTATGCCCTTGGATACCTCTGTATTCCTTGTATTACCTTGTGTACCTCTATACCACTGTATACCCTTTGTGTATACCCTTTTATACCCATGCATATCTCTGAATACCCCTATATATCCTTGTATACCCTTCTACACCCCTGTACAACCTTGTATACCCCAGTATACTCTTGTATGGATCCTGTTCATAAATGGTTGCCAATTAAGACTTCTTTTGTTAGCTGTATTGTATTAAAGTGAGCCCCACTAACCTCGATTATGGGTTGCCAACTCAAAAGAACTTTTATTCTCAAATGAGTTTACTTGGGCTAATTTAAATGCGTACAAACAAATTTTCAATTGGCAACAATTTTTAAATAGGGTGTATATCCATGTATACCTCTGTTTGCCTTTGTATACCCAGTCAGACCTCTCAACCTCAAAACACCGAAAATCTGGAGACTGATGTAAAAAAATCTGGAGATTGATTCACCGGCAGACAAAACCAAGTAAACACATGTCCTAATTAAGAGAAAGTGTTTGTATCCTCCTTATAATTAATGAAAACTGAACAGAACGGCGGCTTGGTTTGTTAAAGTTCAACTATGAATTTGCACAGAATTTGGCGCAAGACTCACCTAAGCAAACAAAAATGAAATTATACAAGAAGTTGTATCTTTTCAGCTTGTGCCTCTGTTTATCGTGAGATTTGCCTGTCTCGTCGTGAGGCCGTGTGCTTGAACTGAAAACCGTGAGTCTCACGACAAAATCGTGAGACTTGAGAGGTCTGATAACTCTGTATAAACTTGTATACCCCTGTATACTGCACACGCATACATACTCTTGAATACCCCCTGTATACCCTTTTATACCTCTGTATACCCCCGTATACCCTTGTATAGCCTTGCATAGCCATTGTATACCGTTGTATACCCCACGTATACCCCTGTATACCTAGCCTCCCACACAGTCGTTTTTAGGGGCGCTCGGGTTACACTCCCACCCCTGGGGTGGGAGTGTAACCCGAGCGCCCCTAAAAACGACTGCGTGGGAGGCTGCTGTATACCCGCAGTACCCGCTGTATGTATCTGAATACTGTATACCTATACATGCTCTTGTATACCCCTGTACAGTCCTGTATACCCTTGTATACCCCTGTATATCCTGTATACCCTTGCATACCATTGTATATCCTGTATCGCCTTGTATGCTGTATACACATTAGACTGCGAAACAGTCGTGTTCTTTGCGAACGCGAGCGACGGTCAATATTCGAACGAAAGGTCTGGAGCGAGTGTAAAAACGGCGAGGGAGAATGGGGAGAGATGCTAAATACGGCTGTCCGCTTTTTTACAACGAATACGTTCAAAATTACCCGTTCTTCATTCTTCCAGCAACGGAAAATTCCTTTTGGTTTAATTTTGACGGCAACCTTTCATCAAATGTTAATCACACCTCGTCAAAAAGATATAGACGCCATATCATTTTCCTAGTATTTATCAAATTTAAAACGTGGATGTAGGTGTCAAGGAATTTTTGACATCTTAATGACATTATTCTCCCGGTCAGAACGAATTCGATGTATAAAAATCCGACAGCCGTTTTCTCGCCTCACACGCCCCTGCGTGTGAGGCTCGCGTGCTTCACACGCGAGGATCGCCCCTTCCGAAAACGTCCGTAAACGACTGTTTTGGAGTCTATATACACATACATACTCTTGTATACCCTTTTACACCCCTGTATACCCTGTATGCATCCGTATATATACCCTTGTATACTGTTGTATACCCTTTTATTACAAATATAGAGAGAATTTTAGCGATAAACGTAGCAAATAGAATTCTATATTTATATTTCACCTGTGAAGAAAGCGAAACGTCCAATCAGCGTCGCGTACAGCTTTCTTCACATGTGAAAAATATAGCTACCATTACATCATTGAATCTGACAGCGATTAAAGTCATTTTGATCTTTGAATTTGCGGTTTTCTTGTATTTTGTTCAGTTTGTCCCCTCTACTAACTATGGTTTGTCTGAATGATAAGTGATTCATTAAGGCTTACTTCGGCTCTCTAGCATTTTTTTCTGGACTGGAAACCGGTTTCGGGTCATTTTGTTAGTACGACCCGTTCGCATTGTAATTCATTCTTGTTGTACAGAGAAAATTAAAATTGACTTGAGAGAAATGTTTATTTTTCTTTATATATCTGACTGATTTTGCAAAAAGGTGCCTCCAGAATTCAAACCCTTCATTCATGTAACCTGTGACTATTTTTCTTTGTTTGCTTTCCTAATGGCCGCAGCTTGTAATGCTTAGCTTGCATGAGATGTAGAGAAGTTCTTGTTGCATGTTTCTTTTATTTATGTTTTTTTTTCTTTTCTGTTATTTATTGTTTTCCTCGCCCACCCTTCTACTTTTCAATTGGTGTTAAGCTTAACCCAGGGTACACCAAGCTACGTCTGAAGTTCGGTTCGCGCGTTGACTCCCAGGCCGAGACTACCGTTTGGCGTTCTTTAACTGCTGTCTAAAGGAAGTCTGCCAGAGGACATCATTAAGTCCAATGAAGGTGCAAGTCTAACGATCTGCTAGAAAGCGTCGTCCATTATCGTACTGTGAAACGGCCCTGAGATGCATAATTAAATGGGTCGTCATTTAGGCCCCTAACTGTAGTCCGTTCGCACTGTGGCGATAATGTTGTGCTTGCTTTAGACAGCAAAGAGCTTTAGGCACATCAATTTAGGGCTTAGACGTGTGATGGGACTAGGCATCTGTAGCTGCTGTAGGCTTTTTTTTGGCCTGAACTTTGATGTGGTTAAAGACTTCGAAAAAAATCAGTTGTACTGTCGAAGCGCTACTTTCCCGCTCGATGAAATTGAATTACGAACGGAGTCAAGGACATCAGGTCAAGCGCTGATCCGACCGTGAGTAACATTTCCTTGTTCAGTTTATCAATTTTAGGCGTTCGCCGTCTAGCTTAACTATCAGAACTGTCTGTGATTCCGCTAGCGTGGAAGCAATTTAGTTCTGTGGCTTCTGGTCGATAATTGACGTACTGACAACATGCGGAGTGCTCCCTTACTCATAATTGTGGCCTAGTTTGTTTTGAAGTTCAATCGATTCTCGACTTAGGAAGTTCTTGTTCAATCCATTTAGGTCGATATAGGCCTTAAGAAATTTATCGATAAACTCTTCGCGACGGTTTCGACATGTGTTTGTTTAGTTTGATTTCGACTCGAATTTCATGTTGAAATTCACTCTTAATTAAATTGTACAATTTTTGATTCAATCAAATTACCGTGTTCAAGGTAATTTGATCAAAAGGCATACAGGACAGGTATTTCCTTTTATTTGAGCTACGATAAGCCTTGTGAAAAGCTAGCTCTACGACAGAATTGTATCGAGATCTATCAGTGACAAGTCAAATTCTGCAGGTACCTTTTGCGAATCCAGTCAGATATATAATAAACAAATTACAGCATAGAAAGTGCTTTGTACGGATTTTTATTCACTCGTTGCAAAACTTTGATAAACTCACTCGTTCGTTTTCCAAAGTTTTGCAACTCGTGAATAAAAATCCGTACGGCGCACTTCCTATGAAGTAATCTATATTTATACCCCTGTATACGGTACTGTACCCTTGAATACCCTTGAATACCCTAGTAGAGAACGTATTCATAAATAGCTTCCCATTAAAATTTCTTTTGTAAGTATTAAAATGCGCCCAACTAACCTTGAATTTGTGGTGATAATTGAAAAGCATTTTTACTCTCAAATGAGGTTAGTTAGGTAAATGCGTACAGACGAATTTTAAAATAGCAGCCATTTCCGAACAGGATGTACATGTATACCCGTGTATACCCTTGCACGCCCTTTTATATTCCTATTATACCCTTTTATACCCCGTTATGCGCTCATACCCTTGTATAGATGCGTATATTCCTTGTGTACCCTGTATACATCCGTACACTCCTTTAACCCTTGTATACCTCTGTATACCCTTGTATAGCGTTTGTTTATTAGCTGTATACCCTTGCACACCCCTCTATACCACCGTATTCCCTTGTATACCCTCGTATACCCTGTATACCCTTGTTTACCCCCTGTATACCACTGTATATCCCCCGTATACCCCTTTAAACCCTTGTATACCCTTGTATACCTCTGTATACCCTTTGTATAGGCTTGCATAATCTTGTGTAACCTTATATACCCTTGTATACCCCTGTATACTGTATACCCATGCATACTCTCGTATACCCTTGTATACTCCCTGTATACCCTTGTATATTCCGTGTATACCCTTGTGAACCCTGCGTACCCTTGTGTACCCCTGTATGCTCTTTTATACCCTTGTATACCCCAGTATATCCTTCCCTTGGATACTCTTCCTTGCATACCGCCGTACAGCCCTGTATACCTGTTTATAGCGTTGTAAACCCCCTGAATGTCTTCTTATACCCTTTTATACTTTCTGTATACCCTTTTATTCCCCCCATATACCCTTTTATACCCTTGTATATTCTTTTATTTCCCTTGTATACCCTTGCATACCCTTGTATATCCCTGTACTCTCCTTTATACTCCTATAAACCCTTGTTTACCCCTGTATACCCTTGTATACTATCTGTATTCACTATCTACTTATAGTTAGATAAACATCTTAATATACAATGTAACCTGGCTTAGCACGTCGTTTTGCCCAATGCAATCAGGCAATACATACATATCTACATACTTACAAGGGTATACAGGGGTCAGGGGCATACAAGGGTATACAATGGTATAGAGGGGTATGCAATGGTTTACAGGGGTATACAAGGATATACAGAGGTATACTGGGGTATACAAGGGCATACAGGATTATACAAGGATATACAGGGGTATACAGGGTAATACAAGGGTATATAGAGGTATACAATGGTATACAGGGGTATACAAGGGTATACAAGGGTAAACAGAGGAACACAAGGCTATACAGGGGTATACAAGGGTACACAGAGACAAAGGTTTACAGAGGAATACAGGGGGTATATACAAGGCTATACAAGGGTAAACAGAGGGGTTATACAAAGGGCATACCGAGGCTATAGGGGTATTTAAGCAATAAACCACAAGTTTCTATAGTTTAAACCACGCGGGATGTTGGAAGAACACGAGAAGAATTCGAGTGTTCTTCCAGCATCCCAAGTGGTTTGTCTGCCTATAAACCATAAAAACGTGTGGTTTCTTGCTTTTATATAATAATTCAGAAGACACACGAAATTTCCATGGGTTTACCGGCACAATAAACCATAGCTGGTATAAAGAGCCATATTTTTCGGGACATTAATATACGTAGTCCTATATGAAGTACAAACGCAAAGTAAAAGCCGCCATATTGAAAAAGTCGTTTATTGAGTAACTGCTGAAACTAGTGGTGCAGCCTACAAATCTGTCAGGCCTTCCACGAAAGGCTGGTGCGACTTTTGCGTACGTAAGAAGTGGTTGATCGAACATTTTGGATCAGAAAGAAACTGACTTATTTTATACTGTATTAATCTATCGACATATTCATCAACTTTAAGGCCTCGTCGATGTGGAGCTTGCACTACAACCCAGACGCTGGTTCATCTGCATGAACGATCCACCTGTATCCTGCTTCCCCCTTGGAATTTCATAGCTGAACCCCTCATTCATTTGAAATCCCAAACTACATAAACCCCCATGCCTCCAGAATAACAGTCCAAGAATCCCCTCTCTCCCTCGGAATTCTCAAGATGCCGCCCGTGGTAGGGTATGGATATTCTGAAATCGCCCATTTTACTTAGACTTTTTTTTCATTTTCTTATTTTAAATGGTTGTAGTACAGGATATTTTGTTTATTTATTTGTGCAGGAACTTGTCTTTGGTCAATCCCTTGTCAAGCGGTAGTATATGACAAATTCAGTAGGATACCTTGATCTCTTCATATTTGATATCTTAAAGTCAGTCTCCAGGACGTGTTTAATGATGATGAAGTTGTCGATTTTGATAAAACAGAGGCAACCTCAGCTTTTTTTTGCCATGCCTTTGTCTATTTTTACTATATGAATATAGGCTTTGTTAAGACAGAAAGTATAATAATGCAAAACTTCTTCAGATTTCCTAAAATAGCATTCCTTGGATTCTGAGAAATCTAAAATGGCCCTGGACCCCTCTACATTTGTACTTTGTTTGGTGCCCTGCAGTAGGAACAACCCCTAATAAGAGTTTAAATGGTTGCTAACTAGGGATCAACCTCCATAAATAACTTCCTTTTGATAAAACAGAGGCAACCTCAGCTTTTTTGTCATGCTTTTGTCTATTTCTACTTGAATATATTGTAAAGACAGTATCTATAATAGCGCAAAGTTGTTCAGATTTCCTTAAAACCACTATTACAAAGTATTTTCTGCTAAATAAAGTTCAACCTCCATGAGTGGCCTCTCTCAAAAAAGAGAGGTCAGCTGTTTTTTTTAGTCTGTCTATTTCTGTCTGAAAATGTGTGATATAATGACAGCATCTGTAACAGTAGTCATGATTAACACGTACTGTAAAATTACTGCTTGAGGTGGAGTTTGTAGTTCGCAGTTTTGTTGAAATTTTGTTGATTTATTTGAATTTCCACTATCAGATATGACCAAGTCTTCTTATGGTTTCTAGGAAACAGAATGTGCAATTCACTCCGGCTACGGCAGAGAATTGTGACGTGCTTACGAGTCAGTTTTTATTTCCGTTCGCTTGTTTGCAGTGGATTCTGCGCCGTGGAAATTATGTAAATATGGCTTGTTTCATCGGGATGCGAGATCGGACGTGCTTTTGTGACATGCATAGAACAATTACTTATTTCAATATGTTCACGAGCACGACTTTGAAACGCCGTGGCTTTGGGTTTTGGAAACATCTATATTTAGCACGAAATTTGAAGGCTAATGGAAATATTTTAGTTCTATTTAACTTGCGGAACCACGGAAACTGGCGCCAGCGTAATCCTGAACCTGAACACCAAAAAATAAATGATGTTCCAGTAAAATTCATGTCTCCGTGAGAAAACCAGTCAGAACCAGGTAAGAGGTAATACAGCTCAAATCACCTATTTTGCTCAAACTTGGCACAAATGTTGGGTTTGGTGAGTGAATGATTATGGCAAGTAAGTAGGTCAAAACATTTTATTCCCTTTTAGTAAATTAGGGGACCTGTAACTTATACATATTTATTTAGCTGTCTTTGGTTTAGTATTTTTACAACCGGACAAGAAAGGCCCAAAAGTAAATCCACTGGAACACATTCTACAATTATCGGTCTCAAAGCACAGATATTCATTTGAAGTAGACAAATTGATGTATATTTCGTAGCATTGTGGATAGGCTTTAATTGAAGACAAATATCTGTAATGAGCAACAGCAAATACACATTCTAACATGGATAGTGAGAGCAAGCACATAAGTTCAGAAAAAATATAATGTATTTGGGGACTTTATATCTCATAGTAACCTTATCTTGGCTTTTTATTACCAGTTCTTTGTAATTTAACAATCATTCGTTGATATTGCCTGACATGATGAGTGTGGTCATTCTTTGACCATACGAAACAACGCTGTAGCAATTAAACAAGGAATTGAAATCTTGCTACCATTACTCATTATAATTATTGCTACTCTCAGAATTTTTGAATTTTATTCTATTTAATTACAAGAAGTATTTGGGGACTTACATATTTTTTTCTTTTTCCGGTACTGGCGTACTGTTTACATAGGACTTGGCGATTTATGGCCATTTTTTGAACATCCACTAAAATAAAAGCGGTTTCAGGCTGTCCTAGCCTTACTCGAAATCAACAAGAAATACCTATCTAAGTATTTAAAAATTATTTAAATTTTGAGTATAAATTTGGTGAAAAGAAGCACTTGAGACATTTCGGTCATTCTTCTTTGAGACAATATTTGTATTAATGCTCGGATGTAATTGATATGATGAAATACCTTGATATCCCTATTGTGTCATGTCGTCGCACCTTTCCCCCAATTCAAATATATGATCTTTCATACGTGTAAAACAAGTTCGAAAGGTACATTTTCTCGGCTGTTTTATCAGCCTTGGATCTTTTTAAAGTTTGTTTATTGTCTTTTGCTGATCCCGATATTCACAATGATCCCACTTTAATTTGCTTTGGTTTGCTCTCGTGGTCCTTTCTTGGATAGATAACGTAATATACCTTGCTATTTTTTTCTTTTCAGCTGTATACGAAGAAAATGTGCATGACGTTCACTCTTATTGGAAGGAATACTTCAAGGTCTTTCTGATTATCCCTAGGAAGGTTTGTAATTTTTATTCGTTGCTTTCAACGGTAGATGTTTTAGGAGATATTTTCGACTTGTTTTGACAAGGTCTAACAAATGTGATTATATCAAGGAAGCCACTGATTTGCTTCAGTTTCTTTGTCAAGCCAATGAATATTGTTACTCCCCAAGGTCCTTTGCTAGTCTATCGTAGCTTCAGTTGCTTTCCAGGTTTCTAGGTTACACTTAACGTAAGCTGATACCTATTTAAAGGGTGTATAAAGCTATCAACGGAGACCGTATGAATCGCTATCCAATAGATCAGTATTCACCAGATACCGATTCATCCTGTGGATAGTGTTGTCCACCCTTTGAACAACTGGGTCTAGGTGGAGAGTGGCACTGTGCAAAATCTTGCCCGAGAACACAATAGTGCCTTTTCGTCTTTTTTTTTTACAGAAAAACGGCCATCATCGACTCGAGTACGGATCTCGGCTGCTCAATTACCAATCTACGGTTTCCGACAATGTAAGGTCCAAGCTGATGTTACGATTGGACGTTGAATCGCAATTTACAAGCGACTGGAGAGACCTTGCCGAACGTCTGGGAGCTACTAACGAAGATATAAGGTTCTTGGAAAGCCGAAAGAATTATCACGAGTCTCCTACGCAACACATCATTAACGTAGTTGAAATGATGAAGATGCCCCTTAGTACTCTAAAGGATATTTTCATTCATCTTGGCCGCGACGACATCGTACGGATGTTAAATTTAGAGATCGGTTCGTGATGTGCAAGACGGCCGTTGGTGATTCACGTAGGGTTTTCTACTGCCAATCGAAGGTTCGCGAAACTGTCAAGTACAATTAGATGGAAGTATTGTAAGTGTAATCCGGCACCATTTGCAAGCGCCCAGAAGGATCTCGCCGAAAGCCTCCGAGGATACGAAGTTCCTACCTAGAAAGCCACGAAGATTGCCACGATTCTCCAACCTGACAAGTGATTAACGTTTTCTAAACATTGTAGAGCCTCTTACTAGTGTAAGAAATAATCTAATCGATCCTGGCCGTGATGACATCGCAGAAAAGCTAAATTTAGAGATCAGCTCCTTTAGCACTTCTGTACAGTCCAAGAAGAAGATAGGTGGCTCCGATGGCGGTGGCCGGAACGCAACTTCCTCATTCATATCAACGGGTTTGGTTGGGACTCCCAAATGCAACATCGATAATGTAGAAGTGGTCTCTCATTCCTGGTACGCAGCCACCTCATTCAGAGTCAGAGGTAGTTTGACTCGGCGCATAAAGGCTTTGCGGATATTCTGACACATAGTGGCCACGACACCTCTACGTTTTACCCTTTGGAAGAAAGCTCCAGTTCACAAGAGACGAGCCATTTGTCATAAAAAAAATACAAAATGTAACTTTATTAACATTGATTGACTGACAATTTTATTTTTGCACACGGTAAAAATTCCTTAGACGCAATTCAGCTAAACTAACTAATAACTATTAGTATATACCACACAAGTGAATAGTGCTTTTCGCGCACGCTGATTGGCTAGCTCGGAGGTGATAAGCCAAGTACTCTTCACCTCTGAGGAGCCGAAGAAAAACAAAATGGCTTCCGTTTCAAATAAAGTTACTGTTACTGTTACTGTAGGTCGCAGTTAACGAGAAAGGCTGTTCCACAACATACCATCCCTATACGAAAACATATCTTGAAACAATTGGTGCAGGGATGTGCAAGAACCAATTTATTCTCGGAATTGCTCCGTCAACAAGAAGTTATATCATATCGAGAGATACGGATCGAGATTGTCAGATTCTTAGGGGTAAGAATAACGATTACACTACTATCATGATATATTTCCGGTATTCGAGGTTAAAACTGGTTTGGTTTGATACCACTTTACAATACCATTTAGCCTTTACCCTGCACGGGCTACACCTCTTTTTACGAAAAGACTTTAATTAACTGATGTCCATAATGATTTGCTAGCGCATAATCTCCACTGTACACCGATATACTGTGTTGATCATTAAAAAAAATTCGGATCAGTCCACGCAATGAACGGAGTCACATGATTTGAGTATCACTACGCTACAGCATTAACACACTCGGGAGCTCGGAAGGGAAGCAGTGTTAGAAAAGCTACATTTGAAATGCTCTGCAACAGGTAATTTGGGACATTATTAAATAGCCTTAGTACAAAAGTAACCGTAGTGCAAAACCGTTTACAATCATGTGCATTGCAGCACAGCAACGCCTGGCTGTTGCATGCACGTTGGTTTTAGAACGGGATACTTAAGCAGCGACAGTCCATGGGCGCTTTCCATTCGACCAAAAATTCCGAGATTTCCGGTTCAAAATTGAATGGAACGGTAAAAATTCCGGGAAAAGTTTTCGAAAATTTAGGAATACGTTTTGAGTGTACCCTATTTGTTGG
>Ga0126337_10000334_pt1 | contig 22451 bp, 15 predicted proteins | sample DipCmetagenome_FD_92527 | JGI IMG/M metagenome (GOLD analysis project Ga0126337, IMG submission 92527) | Coral microbial communities from La Bocana,Puerto Morelos, Mexico - Diploria C A metagenome | ecosystem: Host-associated > Invertebrates > Cnidaria > Coral | place: La Bocana,Puerto Morelos...
TTGATCTTGCCTTCAAGTCTTCATATTTTAGGGTTTTGTTCTGGATTCTTTTAGTTCTTGTTCCAAGAAACAGAATCAAGTGTGTCAATTTGCTGATATGTTGAATTTCATGTTTTTCATAACTTAGCTGTGACTCAGTCAGAGATTTTTACTCCCTGTACAGAATTTTTGACGTTTGATAAATAAGAACTAACGACTTATCAGCAAGTGGTCTTGTTTTAGGAATAAAATACAGCTTATCTTTATGCTAAACAACTACACTGTATAGATCTAAAAACACGTCCGAAGTTAACCTTCGACACTTTGCAATAATAATGGTGAAGTCGGTCAGCAATCGAGGAAATCGCGTTCTTCTTGATAAATTCATTATTATTCAAACACAAGTTCAGTAATTAATTGTGTTAGTGGCCCTTTATCCGTTATGCTTATTCAAACACAAGTTCAGTAATTAATTGTGTTAGTGGCCCTTTATCCGTTATGCTTATCAAGCGCTTCATACGTTTGCTACAAAATTTGTAACGGGTTGTTATTCATGGTTCTACAGTGGCATAATTTAATTTTTCTTTTCTGTTGGACCGCCTCCATTTGGGTCTTTGAGACCTAATCAGGCTGCTTTTTTCAGATATCTTCAGTAACCCATTTGTGAAGAGCTTGAGGAGAAACCACTTTCTGGTAATGTCGTTGGCCTTTCTAAACCCGCAAAGTAGAGCACGTCGAGTGACGCCATAGCGTAAAAACAAAACTTATCGTGTTGTGGTCATTCTATGAGCATGAAAACTCCCGTATGTAGGAGTATACAAGAGAACACTTCTTGTAAAAAATTCACTTCATACCGCGTAAATAGACTTTGATTAAACTTTTTCAGTATTTATTACGTGAAAAGGCCGGTGAATCTCATTTCACGACTGAGTTAATTAGGAGGATAATGCATTATATAAAATCAACCAATGAGAAATCGAGCTTTATTGCCCGTCTAAAATTGTATAACTAACGTACTGGGTTCACTGTCACGAGTGATCTCATGAGACCACCCTTGATGAATTTTTTGTAGTTTTATAACTTTTCTAAAAACATTAACTTAGACGTTAAAGATTGTTGTTCTTTGTCTTCCAATTTTCTTTTCACTCCTCTTCTGAAAACGTAGAAAGACGTAACTTGAGTAAATGCATGTCAGCTCTCAATCAGAATATGGAAGCTTGAAAGGCTACGAGCACGACTGCCCCAGTCAACAAATGGGTGGTCGGAAGTGACTGGGTGGACAGACGCACACCTTTCAGACACTGGTCGTTTTTTGTTCGGAGCACCACTTGCAAATAAGGCTTCACGATTCAGCATTCCAAAATCTGGAATTTATTTTGTTTCATTTAGCGTGCATTTAGCTCAAGCAGATACTGGATTGCTTGAAGCGGCTTTGATTATAAATGGCAAATGACAAATTGGCAAAAGTAGCAAGGCAATGACCACTGTTAAACATGGCCGCCAGGGAGGCGACTTCAGCTTAGTGGTCAGCGGATTTATGGACTTGAGATCATCTGATTATGTCTCTGTATACGTCTCCTCGGAAAAGGACACAGATTGGGTCATAGAAGACGATAGTCAGTTCTCGCTGCGTTGCTCTGGCTCTGTAGGATTTTCCCAGCGTTCTCCGCCATAAAACACAGTGCTGTCACTTTTGATTTCTTTTCATCCTCTAATGTCATTCGTCATTGGGAGACAAGTGGATCTCTCAGCGGTTTTACTGTAAGTTACGTGGATGCCTTTAATCAGAGCTCTCTTCAAGGGGTGTCGACTGACATTAAAACTACCAACTACAAATTCCAGGTTTTCGTCAGTCATCTCCTCTGCGATACCGGTGCAGTGCTCTACCAACTGAGCCATCAAGCCATCTGGGAGCTGGTCACATTGTGAGTTTGTAATGTACCCGTTGAAGGTGTAGGAATGTAAATGAATATATGAAAGATCATATATTTGAACTGCGGAGGCTTTAATTTCACAGCTGCTCAAGTTGTGTGCATAACTGCGATGATGAATCACAAATTCATATCTTCTCCGCAGTTCAAATATATGATCTTTCATATATTGATTTGCATTATCATGCTTTTGTTACCAATACAGCTATTCTATCTATGAAAAGCTTCGAGTATCTAATACAAGCGCCTCTGGTGTCTTACATAAGCACAATGTACATCAATTTAAATTACCCTGAGAACGTAATATCTTTTATTTAAAGCTTTAATTAATAATCTAAACGGCAGTAAGGCGTTTGATGTCAAGAAGTCGATCTTTTCACAAACGCATTCGAATAAAATTAATTTTTCAGTAGCAGAAGAAAAACTTTTATTTTGTGTGAATGGGTTAAAATTTCATTAACTCTCTACAACAAAGAAAAACACATAATTAAAAAGTGTTCCTAGTGTAAATGGTGAGCGAACAGTCTTGGATTCTACATTAAAATGTAGCACGTAAGGACTTGTCTTTATCAAACGAGTTGGCTTGAAGAGCCGAAATCTTTACATACAAAGTGCTTTCACATCAGCTTACCCGGGCGGATGAAGCTTTCGCTCCAGTTCAGAGTGACAGAGATGACCTCATCTAAACACCCATCTTTTGGATGGAATCTTGTTTATTTTGGAATTACCTTGACGTTCCTAATCCAAACTTTAGGATCACCGCTCTTGGCAGATTACTATCGAGGTACGTTACGTAAATACCACGATTGTAAAAATAGTTTGAAGCAGCTGCTTTTTGTTAAGGAATATTTCTGTCCTCACAAATCAAGGATGGAGATGGGAATGCAGATGGAGTTATTTGAAAAATTGTCAAGACTACATACAATATACAAAGCGATTTTTTTTCCGGAGTCAGCGTCCGTTTCGCCCTCACAATTGATTGTTGATGGTGTAATAAATACTGTCATGTGCGACATAAACTTGAATTTCCCTACTTTACAATCCAGCAGAGAGCAAGTACAGAAAATTCATTACGCATTTGAATCGTATGGGTTTAACAAGGAACTCATGCATAACCTGGTTTAACTGAGAAATAAGCGCTGAAAAAAGTTCAAGGCTTGCCAGTCTCTCTCTCTTTTGGACATGGTGTTAAATATAACGTCCTTGATGCTGTTTCTAATTCCTCGCACAATTATATTTACTTACGATTAAATTTTTTGCACCTAGATGTCCAGTGCATTTTAATTTCTTTAAGAAGAGATTCAGGAATCGTTAACACCACACCCAATTTTAGGCGGCAGGTGCAGTTTTCAGTTAGAAGTTATTCTTAAACATTTTAATTTTTAATTCAGATCGAAACTTCACGGCAATTGATTGATTGGGTTTTATTCAAATGAAATGTCATCCGGCTTTCTATTCATTTTCTTTAACTAATCTGACCAGTAGCGTACTGACTCTGAAAACATCTCTTACTGAGAATACATCCATAGCACTGCTAATTTATAAAGGAAATGAAGGCATTAAGGCAGGTTAAGGAATTAAAATGAAACAAAAGAGCTGTATATTTTAGTAGGAAAAGATATCTCACGAATATTGTAAAAAAGGACGGCTGCCGTGCGAAAAGCAAACTCCGGAACGTAACAACACAGATATTTTCAGAAGATCGGTGCAAAACTGCAGGGTAAAATTCACTTTACATGACGGATTTTAAAATACCCAAAGAACACAAAATCGTTATACAGTATTGTAATGAATGACAAAGCCGCGTGACTCAGTGTCAGCAAAGAACTCGTCGCTGGGACACTGGGTGTTTTTGTATGAGACCATGTTCTGGATTGGCTAAAAATACGTTTTGTTTACAAAATGCCAAACGTTTTGGCTTTGTGATCGAATTTTGAAAATGTGTGTGTAACATTGTGGAGTGCAAAACAATATTCGGGATGTCATTGGATAAATTCCAAACACATTATCGGGGCTCAGGGTCAATGACTGATGTAAGATATTTTAAATCCATGCCCCTTGTAAAAAGCCGCCAAAGCAGTAACTTAGAGCTAATATTAATCAAATGCTTTGCTTTTAACACTGTTTCTAAATGAGAACAAATGTCGTCTAACTTGATGTTGCCTTCAAGTCTTCATCTTTTTGGATTTTTTTCTGGATTTCTTTAGTTCAGTTGTTCCAAGAAACAGAATCAAGTGTGTCAGTTTGCTGATATGTTGAATTTCATGTTTTCATAACTTAGCTGTGACTCAGTCAGAGATTTTTACTCCCTGTGCAGAATTTTTGACGTTTGATAAATAAGAACTAACGACTTATCAGCAAGTGGTCTTGTTTTAAGAATAAAATACAGCTTATCTTTATGCTAAACAACTGCACTGTATAGATCTAAAAACACGTTCGAAGTTAACCTTCGACACTTTGCAATAATAATGGTGGAAGTCGGTCAGCAATCGAGAAAAGCCTCGCGTTCTTCGAAATCTGTTTCCAAAATACCAGATGTGTTGTAGCAAAACAAGAACGACCATGGAACGTGATTATTTGAAATCTATTTTTGTCGTGTATTTAGTTATTGTGGTGAGCAACTTTTCACAATTAACAGGTGGGTTCAATTCTGAATGTTTTGTTTTATAATGCAATTTCCTGATTCAGAACGCTGTACTAAAATCTGATGCTTTTTACAGTTTCCGAAACAATGGAGACATATCTGATACAATGAAAACCATATCAATAGTTTTCCTTTACACTTTTCGTAGTGTTGCCTGAATTGGCTCCTAAATTACTATTACCGAGAGTTGGGAAGCAGTCCCAGTTAATGCTGTTGTACTTCCAAATAATTGTTTCTAAAGCAATTCTGTTCTTCATGACAAAAGCATTATTGAGCCAAATTTCAACGATTTTATTACAATCACTCCAATTAAGAGAACTGTCAGTTTACACTTGTCATTTGTGATTCAAAGCCCGCAGAATGACATGATTAATGATTACTTTGTTAATATGGTTACTTTGCTAACCATAGTTGCTTTTCATCCAAAAACAGTTCTTGCATCAAAGCCAAGGTTTTGACTGTCAGGTCTTGATAAATTCGTTATTATTCAAACACAAGTTCAGTAGTTAATTGTGTTATTGCCCCTTTTTCCAGAATGCTTATCAAGCGCTTCATACCTTTGCTACAAAATTTATAACGTGTTGTTATTCGTTATGTTATGGTTCTACGATGGCATAATTTATTTTTTCTTTCCTGTTGGACTGCCTCCACTTGGGTCTTTGTGACCTAATCAGGTTGCTTTTTTCAGATATCTACAGCATCTCATTCGTAGAGAGCTTGAGGGGAAAACACTTTCTGGTAATTTCGTTGGCCTTTCTAAACCCGCAAAGTAGAGCACTTCGATTGACGCCATAATGTAAACACAAACCTTATCGTGTTCTGGTCATTCTATAAACATAAAAACTCCCGTATGTAGGAGTATAAGAGAGATCACTTCTTGTAAAAATTCACCTCATACCGCGTAAATAGACTTTGATTAAACTTTTTCACTATTTATTACGTGGAAAGCCTTTAACCGGTGAATAAGACATCTTATTACACGACTGAGTTAATTAGGAGGATCATGCATTAACTAAAATTCAACCAATCAGAAATCGTGCTTTATAGCCGGTCTATAATTTTGTAACTAACGTATTGGGTTCACTGTCACGAGTGATCTCATGAGACCAGCCTTGATGAATTTCCTGTAGTTTTATAACTTTTCTAAAAACATTAACTTAGACGTTACTGAAGATTATTTTTCTTTGTCTTCCAATTTTCTTTTCACTCCTCTTCTGAAAACGTTGAAAGACTAAGACGCAACTTGAGTAAATGCCATGTCAACTCTCAATCAGAATTTTGAAGCTTGAAGTTTAATTTACTCTAAAAGACGATAAATGCTCGGAATTGTTCGATTTGTTGAGACATCGTACCAATATTCTCCCAATAAGCATGTACAGCCGTTGCGTTTGCTTAATTAAATAAATGTAATTAAAAAAATCTCACACTTACCTTCCAGACTGTGAAGTCTGGTTTCAATATTTCGTACAGTTATTGTATTTATATCGCAACGCCTTCTTCCTTCTTAGCGTTTCCTGAGATTGGTCTCAGTATGGACCTACGAGCACGACTGCCCCAATCAACAAATGGGTGGTCGGAAGTGACTGGGTGGACAGACACACACCTTTCAGACACTGGTCGTTTTTTGTTCGGAGCACCACTAGCAAGTAAGGCTTCACGATTCAGCATTCCAAAATCTGGCATTTATTTTGTTTCATTTAGCGTACATTTAGCTCAAGCAGATACTGGATTATTTGAAGCGGCTTTGATTATAAATGGACAAATTGACAAGAGTAACAGGGCAATGACTACAGTCAAACATGGCCGCCAGGGAGGCGACTTCAGTTTAGTGGTCAGCGGATTTATGGACTTGAGATCATCTGATTATGTCTCTGTGTATGTCTACTCGGAAAAGGACACAGATTGGGTCATAGAAGACGATAGTCAGTTCTCGCTGCGTTGCTCTGGCTCTGTCGGACTTTTCCCAGCGTTCTCCGCCATAAAACACAGTGCTGTCACTTTTGAATTCTCTTCATCCTCTAATGTTATTCGTAATTGGAAGATAAGTGGATCACTCGGATTATTCGTCAGCCTCGCTGGATTTTCCTCTTCCACTGGTGAATTTGTCCCGATTTGCGATGGTATTTATTTCGTGGCTGCAAATATCCGTGTACAGGCCAGACCTGGTTTGTACAAGTTGTACTTATCCGTCAATGGTAAAAGTCTTGGTCCATCTTACGACGAAAACGCAGTTATCTCTGACAGTATTTTCACTATGAACCTTCACGGATCATTTTATTTTAAAGCAGGAGACACTGTAGCACTTATGATCAACTCCTCAAGCTTGGGTGCAAAGTTAACAATACACTCAGACAGCGGTTTTTCTGTAAGTTACGTGGATGCCTTTAATCAGAGCTCTCTTCAAGGGGTGTCGACTGACATTAAAACTACCAACGAAATTCCAGGTATTGGTTGGATGGAAATAACCACCTGGTCTGAATCTTCTATTGCGCGTGTCCAGTTCTTCAACCCAGAAGTATTTCAAAATGGAAGGTTCATCTGCAGTCAGGGAGGAGTGTACTATGTATCTGTAAGTTATGCAATTTTCTGTGGTTTTCTTGGCAGGGTTTGTTCATGGATTTATCCACATTTTTAGTTTAAGTTGGTAAAAAGAAATGGACCAAAGTTGAAGTGAAACATAGGTCCGAAATGCGTCCATGTATGGCTTACGACACTAGTCAACGTGACAGGCACACAAGTCTCGTGGAAAAATAATTAAATAAATCCGATCGCGCCATAATGTAGCTACACACTTTGCGTACGCTGCACAAAAAGCAGTCTCAGTTTCTTTAGTGCATCTTTGTGTGAATATGGTTTATTACCTTTAGCAATGTGCAAGGAAACTTTCCTGTGAATTGATTGCTTAAGATACAAAAAGCAGTATTTTGATCAAAAAGACTGTTAAAAAGCATTTCATTAAGGTAATCTAAAAAAAGAATCAACTATGGCTAGTTCAGTCAAGAAATTTCGTTTTCTAGGTTTCTCTGCGAATACGTGGTGGTAGAGGAACCTTTGACTTGTTGGTCAAATCAAGTGGTACTTCACAATTGAATGGTAATGCTGGTCTGTACACGACACGTTACAATTCTGAACAGTCCAGGTACTTTTCTCTATCAGTCTCAGGCCTTTTGGAGCTCAGCAAGGGGCAACACATCTCGGTTTTTGTTCATTCAAGTCTTCCCGACAAATGGTATGTTGAACCCGGCAGCGGACTGTCTGTTATGAAAACACGGTATTACTGGCCAGCGGCAAATAGTTATCTTAACAGTAACCATGAGTATACAGGTGGCAAATGGGAAGAGATCGGAAATTGGCGACAAACTGGAGATGGTGCTTTCTCATTTGGGACAAATTTCCACTCAAGTAAGTCTCGTTTTGTTACCACATCCTCTGGAATTTATTTTGTTTCTACAAATCTGATAATGCGCACTAATAGTACCCAAATTTCAGCGGTAATCGCTATTGATGGAGAAGGTAACGAAGACAATGGCTTACATGCTACTCTTTCATACCCGCCGGCAACCTCAACCCTCAATATTGCAGGCTCACTTGATCTTGAACAGGGTGAGGAAGTGTCGGTGTACGTTCGCTCCGAAAGCAATGGCACCTGGGAAGTCTTAGAAAGAAGCGGGTTTTCGGCAGTTTTCATCGGGAAATCTTTCGCAGTTCCAAGCTTCCATGTTGTTAAACGCACCCAAACAGCAATAAAGACAACCAACTGGGTTGAAATTGATGAGTGGGAAAAGCCTGGAGAGAGAGGAAAATTTACTTTTCAAAATGGTGGTGGTTTTGATAGTGGCCGCGGTATTTATCTTGCCCCGATCAGTGGTATCTACTTTGCCTCGTGTATGCTTGTCACCAGGGATGTCGATGTTAACAATTCTGGTTCTTACTTTGAAGTGTACATTGGCGTTAACGGCCAAGCATCTCTTACTAATGGTCTACAGAATTCTCGTTACATTCAACTTACGAATACACCTAGCGGAAATGACGTCATGACCGTTTCAGTTTCCGGTGTTGTGCGGCTAAGGCGTGGAGACTACGCTGTGATACGCGCACGCGCAAATATGGATTTTGATTGGAAAGTAGAGAGCACCAGTAGTTTTTCGATGTTTTTAGTGAGTCCATCTGATATTCCGTACGGGAATGTAGGATTTTTGTCCAGGAAAAGTGACACAAGAATAAAAAGCTTTGGTTCGGGAAGTTGGTCCAAGGTCGGCGGCTGGGCAACCCAGTCTGATCTCACTAACGGGCTATTCCTTAAAAATGATGGCAGTTTCACATACGATGCACTGAGTGGTGACTTGACAATAAATCATGCTGGAATATATTTCTTATCAGCTAACGTCATTGTATCAAATACCTTAGAGTCTTGTGAATTGACTGTTCGCGTGTCAGATAGCAATGGAGGAGACATTCAAGACCTCATCACTGGGTTCTCGTCCGTTGAACAAAAACCGTATGCAAGTGGAAAGTACACCTTGCTATTCACTGGTGCTCTTTTCCTGCGAAGGAAAAGAAAGATCCACGTGGCCGTGCGGTCTGGCAGTGCTAATCCATTCACTGTATGGGAAGGCAGCGGCTGGTCGGTGGCACGGCTCATTTACCCAATTGATGAACCTGGATTTTACGCTCGAATAACCGCTCTACATCCAATAAATGGACAACCTTCAAAATGGGAGAAAATAAGTGCGTGGGAGACATCCGGGGGTAGCGGCCTTCATATTGACGGTCACGGCTTCAGCTCAGTAACGGGTAACTTCATTGTTCCTTTATCAGGAATTTATTTAGCTTCAGCAAGCTTAGCGACTGCAAATATTCAAACTTCTGCGAATGTATATGTGAAGATTTCGGTTAACGGGGACACTTCCGTTAATGATGGACTAGAGTCGAGTAATTTCGTTAAGAGAGGAACAAACGCAGTCGTTGTGGCCAGCGGTAGCATGAAACTGTTGCAAGGCATGATGGTTAGTGTGATGTCAAGATCAGATAACTCTTCTTTCAAAATTACTGAGGGCAGCTATTTTACTATGCGTTATATGTCTGAGAGCGGTAAAACAGAGGGAAACATGGCGGACCGATACAGTGATATCACTTTCACTACCAACGGGTGGAAAGAACTCGTCAGTTGGAAAACTGCTGGCCTGAACGGGCAGTTTCAAGTGGGCTCTATTCATCAGACCACAGATCGATTCGGTGTTCCGAAGCGTGGTGTTTACTTCGTCACGGCCAATATCCAGCTCTTTGAGACTAATGGATTAGCAAAAATTGGCATTGTCATTAACAGCGGCAATAACACAGCGGTTTTAGCTAAGAAAACATGCGTTGCTTGGGAGATTTGTTGCTTAAACTTCGCCGCGTCTTTAGAACTCGAGGAGGCAACGTTTGTGTCAGTGTACGTGTACTCAGATGACGAAGACCGCTGGACAGTCTCAAGCGAATCCAGCAAGTCTAATTTATACTTAAACCCAGTCCCACCGTCCACTGTTGTTCAAGGATTTCTTGTTCGTGTCCCATCGAACATTTCCGTCGGTGGCCGACAACATTCCGATTGGTTCCGAGTTACAAACTGGAATATAACCGGCCGGCCCGGTTATTTCAAAACCATAAGTGGATTTTCTAGAAATGGAGCATTTGTAGTGTCCAGTACAGGTGTTTACATTGTAACTGTGAATTTAATTCTCCAATGCAGAGACATCATTGGATGGTAAGTGCTTTATCAATCCTACTTCCACTTAGTCCGTATGACGTTTGAAAACCCCCGTTGTTAGATGAAAAACATATCAATGACAACTGTTCTTTTTTGTAAAAAAAATACTTACTTAAATGCATAGCTACTCTGCCAGAACTGGGAGGCAAATGAAGAGGATTGCCCATTGGATACTTCATAAAAGATTTTTCTATGCCTAGACGTTCAATTTGCGATTTTCACATTTTTGCGTACACCTTATTGATCAGGTCTGGTCTCAGTCTGTTTTTCAAATCTGTCTCAGTGGTCTCAATTCTCGTTTTACTAACCATTAAAAAAGATTATTTTGGTTTGATAGTGACTTTGAAGTGATAGTGGCTTTTAATGGGAGACTCTCGCCCGATTCTGGTTTGTGTTCAAGGCGGACTGTCTCCTCTTTAAGCGTTGACACGCTGACCATAATGACCGTAGTTCAACTGTTTAAATGGGACACACTCACAGTAGTTGTGCGCTCGGATACATCTTATGAAATCCTCGAGGACAGCACATTCTCAATTGTGATGCATGGTAAGTCTGTTCTATTACCAGAAGGTACCCTGTTTATTTAAGTCGGTGTACATGAGACTGTAATACGGGCAAATAATTACTTACTAAAGAGTGCTTTCTCTTTAACATGTCTGATATTATTAAGAGACCGAGGAGCGGGAATTCACCTTATTTTTGTCAGGCATTTGTCACACACCAATATCAATGTCTTTGCCAGAGCAATTAAAAATTTTCAGAATATTTGTTGGTTATATCAGAGTTCTAAAAGGTGGTACTGTCTGGAAAGCTAAGAAACAAGTGTTCTGAAGCTTAAAAATTTGCATAGAGTTAAGTATTTTTAGTGTAAGTGATCGCCGATTGTTTATCGTGTAGTTACGACGTTACGGTCTTGTAATTTTAGGGTCCGTCTCCCACACAGTGTGACTTTAAACTGTGTATCTTAGTTTATGAAGAGTACTGAAGCTCCGAACAAAACTCTATCGATAGTCATTTTTAGGTTTGTCTATTGGATTTGCTCTCTATGTCCCACAAAAATCTGTTTAGATTTCTTGTTTTCTAAAGTTTAGCTTCTATTGGTTGTTTCAAGAACTTTGTAGTTCGATTCTGAAATTCACGAGTGTTTGGGATAGTATTCAAAAATGATGTTTATTTCTCCGAGGTCAGTTCATCCCATGTGACTATTTAAGTACGTGTGCATTTCTTAGTCAAGTCTGAGTAGCACTTTTACTAGTAGAAGCAGCAGCCAACGTTACACGAAGTAAATGCAAGACACTGACCCAGAGACCAGAGTATTGGTACTTCCTCGCTCAGAAAACCTAGAGATATCCAATACAAGAGTTTCCACATTTGACGTTTTAGTTTTTGTGATACGATACAAAGCAGATAAAATAAGAGAAGGATGATAGTCTTACATTGCATAGAAACACGAATCTGGCCACCTTCATAAGCTCAGTATATGTAAAATGATACATGTAAAAAGATGGTTACCTGTTCTCGCTGTTTAATCTGTAATGCATTCACTATAGCTTCTGCTGGGGGCCCATTCTTGTGTCCCAACAATGGCCCTACTCTCATTCAGGAACTGTCGCCTGCTTATCTCCGTACAAGGGTTGGCACTTCTGTCACGTGGTCATGCGAGGCCGTCGGGGAAACTTTACCGAAATACCGCTGGTCAAAAGACTACAAGGTGATTTCAAGGATCAGTATATGCATGATGGGTAACAAGTACTTACAAATGTAGGAATTACTCCACGGTCTTCATATATCAAAATGTGCATGCATGTTAGTCTCTATCTTGGAAAACAAGAAACAAATAAACTTCAGTATCATGTAAGACTTCTAATTCTATCGCCTATTTAACAACGCCAAAGTTAAGTCCGTATTATTATTTTCTTTTTTTAACCAATTAATTGTTTGCATATGTTCACTGATAGTCAATTAAGTTACTTATATCATTTAACCAGAATCTTTAATTTTCTCATCCCTTCGAGTGCCTTGCAAGCAGGTCATTTTGCCAAATAATATTTAATCGATCGCATGAAAATCAAAATTTGCATAAGGCCACTTATTAAACAAAACACGTTGAAATGACTTTTTAGGTTTTGCCCAACATGTCTTCCAGCTCCTTAACTTTCATCAATGCAACAGAGCAGGACAGTGGAGACTACGTATGCGTTGCTGAGGTGTCTCCAGTATCCGTGAGTTCAAATATTGCACGACTAATTGTGTACGGTAAGTCCAAAAGCATGTACTGTGATGGACAATTTACATAACAACGATAACTAGCTTTATTTGCCTGACCATAAATACATATAGTGTCGCAAACAGTGCTGTAAACTAAAGCTAAAACAGTAAGCTGAAGGAAAACAGTGGAGTTACTCTACTTTTACCGAAGGTCATGCGTTTTGAGAGTCTGTTCCAAAGAACTGCTGCTTAACGTTTTTATTTCAGATCCTCAACCAGCTTTTCAGTTGTTAAATTACACAGTGTCTGTGCAAGAGAACGGGCCGCCAGTGCAGCTTGTCCTCAATATATCAGTAAGGGCAGGGAGTAAAGACAAGACTCATGCGAACATGGTATTCAAGATTATTTCAGGTAGCCACACTTTTGTTAATATTGTTCACCAATGATAACCGCGTAGACCCTAAAAAGGCTGATGCCATTAATTTATCGTATATTTTTTGTGCAAATTACTTTGCTGCTTCTCTTTGGTCTTAATTTACTAGGTGGAAACGAAAGGAATTATGAAATATGATTTTAAATACTGCAGGAAATCAATGGCAATTATAGGAAAAAGATTTCGGTCTTAGCCTTTATCTGCAATTTGTTTCATTCCAGGAAATATGAATGACTCCTTCGTTATTCTTCCAAATGTCTCGTCAAACAATTTTGGAATTTACACGGTTCGTCCATTAGACCGAGAAGAAATATCTGAATATGAACTACTTGTTCAGGTAACGAATGTAGATGAGCATGCGCCAAATTCTGCCACCGCTGTAAGGATCACTGTGGTTGATCAAAACGACAACGCCCCACGTTTCAACGAGAAAATATATGACGTCAGTATCCTGGAGAATGTCACTGTAGGTCACGTGCTGCTAGTTCTCCACGCCCAGGATGACGACACAGGACGCAACGCAAATGTGAGCTACTCAATACTGGCTGGGTCTGGCATGAATACTTTTAGCTTGAACAAGACATCAGGTAAATTAGCGCACTTCTACTGAATACTAATGTTAATTGAATTGTGCTCCTTTTGCGTTTTACAAGCTATCTGACTACTCAGAGCAAACATCCTGTCGTTACAACCAATCGGGAACAAAACTGGCACCAAGCGCGTTTTCCTGCGCCTGGCACGATTTTATGACGGTTTCGTCCTCGCGGTCTTGAGTTGTTAATTGATGTGGTTATATGTTTTTCCCATGATAATGAGTTTAGTTTAACGTACTCAGGTCAACAATTCATTTACAAGTAGGTATTCTTGACCCTTTATAAATATATCTAATAATAATTTATCAGTCATGCGATATACCAATTTTAGAGTGCCACTTATTTGTAATTGGAATTCTCAAAAATATTGCTAATCCTGCAAGTCATTTCCATTTTCAGGAGAAATAACTCTGATTAAAATACTAGATCGTGAAACTCAGTCCGCATATTCACTGTTCATATCAGCCCGCGATCCTGACTTTATAGCGTTCACAGAAGTTCTCATTACAGTACTTGATGTAAATGAACACAAACCGGTTTTTAACCCACTGAAATACAACGTGACAATTTCTGAGGCGGCAGGTATTGGGAGCTCGGTGTTAAAGCTTACTGCTACAGATAAAGACTGTGGAAGTAACGGCCAGTTTGTCTACTCCATTGTGAAAGGAGACCCCCGCGGTTTGTTTGCTGTTCAGAGTGATGGCATTGTAATTGTTTCCAAGGATTTAGACCATGAAAAAAACTCAACGCACGATTTAAGAGTAGCTGTTCACGATAAGGGACAAACGCCACTTTTTGCCGACAAACCAGCTCATGTTTTTATTTCTGTGCGAGATTTGAACGACAACTCACCAATTTTTGAACTCTCCTTGTACGAGGAAACAATTTCAGAGAGCACGTCCCCTGGGACAGCCGTTCTGCGCGTGCGTGCCGTGGATGCTGATCGCTCTCACGCTAACAGTAAAATGGTTTTCTCGATTGTGAAAGATGCGGTAGATCATGATTTTGTTATGAACTCTTCTTCAGGCTTAATTTACGTCAATGAACTCCTGGACTTTGAAAGAAGGCAGGTTTATCGGTTTCAGGTTGCAGTGCAAGATATTAGTATTCATTCACGCCTGGATTTCAGCACGGTTGTCATTTCAATTTCCGATGAAAACGACAACTCGCCAGTGTTTAGCCCTTCATTCTATAACATATCGATATCAGAGAAGACAGCTGTTAATGAAGAACTGCTTAGGATTCACGCAGTGGATCACGACAGTACAACGAATGGTGCGCTTACCTACTCTATCGAATCAGGCAATAAAAACTCTACTTTCTTCTTGAATGAATCCAGGGGGTCTCTTTATCTCGCCACCGACCTTGATCACGAGAAAGTGTCACGTTATCTTTTAACAGTCAGCGTGACTGATAAGGGGTTCCCTTCTCGTAGCGCTGAGGTATCTGCTACCGTCATTATTGCTATCGACGATGAAAACGACAATGTGCCTCGGTTTGATTCCGAGGTTTATACCGCAGCAGTCTATGAGAACATTACATCCGGGACGTACGTGTGTTCGGTTCATGCCGACGACGAAGATTCTCATTTAAACCGAGAGATCACATATGTTATGGCGACTTACAGTGACACCAAGGCTCAGGAAAAATTTCGCGTGAATAGTGCAACTGGTGCAATCTTTACGAAAGCAGAGCTCGATAGAGAAGAACAAGAGGTATGCTTGACAAGGTTGTTTCTCAGAAAAAGGTCTACAGAAATGGTCAAGGAGTTCTACAAATATTAAAATGTATGGTGATTAACTGTCTCCTTTCACCTTCAGTTACCTTTGTTTCAAAAGCAGTCCTCGTGCAAAACCTTTTATTTGATAATGAGTTTAAATAACATGAAAATGAACCCGTAGGCGGAACAAGTTTTCATATGAATGATTTCGAACAAAGACTCGTTTTGGCGCAGAGGTAAAATACAACTCGAAAGTGGCCTATTGCTAAGTAACTGAAACTCAGAGTGTATTCTCGTCTAAACCCTCCCTTGAAACACCAGGCCCGGGTTGTTCGAAAGGATAACGCTACCCAACGGGTAAATCACTTTCCAGCGGATAGCGTGGTTAGTTTTGTTAACATTTATCCACTAGATAGCGATTTATCTGGTGGATAGCGTTATCCACCCTTCGAACAAGTGGGGCCAGATTTAATATAGAATAAACTTTGCTTTTAATCAGCAACCTTCCAAACAAAACTCACCTAGATAACACACAATCTCGCACTTAATATATTCCGAGCTATTCTAAACTATTTCGGTTATTAAGTAGAACATTAGAACACAGAAAACAGGTAATTATTACCCTACGTTTTGGGTTGCAGGTCTATGAGTTCACAGTCATTGCAAGGGATGGTGGGAAGGTATCTCTTGAAGGTTACGCGAAAGTGAGTGTAACTCTGATTGATGTCAACGACAATCATCCGGTGTTTGAGCCCACAAAATACCAGGTCGGTGAACATGCACCATTAAAGACAACACTAACGCATTTGTACCTGCATACAACGTGAAGTGAAATGTCAACAAATATACTATATTATAATAATAGAACTGACAGTGTAAATAACAATTTAGGTTTAACCATAGTAAAGCAGCTTAAACATGCTCTGGACTGTGGAAAAGTAGGCGAGTGCTCAGTCCGCACAACTATATGACTACTGATGCACGGTTGCCTAATCCTGCCGTTGCATCATACCTTGCCCGCGATTATCGATAGCTGTAAAATATTAAAGTTCAGCACCTTGACACTCTTGCGAGAGAGAAATTTCATATCAGCGTGACGAACGGGGAAACCTAAATTCTTCTAGGTTCGTCTTGTACACCCGCAAGGTATTATTTACAAACGTTTACGATATTAATTATGGATATAAATTGTTATGTAAAGGAAAGGAATTAATACCACCAACTAAGTAGAGTTAAAGCTGATTACTTTAAAGCTTGATTTAAAGATTGCCAAGGACACCAAACCGCACCGCCACATTACTTTATCGCTCAGTTTTACTCATTGTAATGCACCATTTTCTCCTTCCCAGTCTTCACTCCAGCTAACAGCGGACGCGTCTATCTCATCGGCCGTTATAACTTTAACTGCTGATGATCCAGACAGTGGGCTCGGAGGAAACGTCTACTACACCATCCTGGGTATCGCGGGCTCCATAATGTCAGAGCATAGTGATGCATTCCGTTGTATTAACGAGTCAGAGGGAACTTTTAGAATAGATGAGTATACGGGAACTTTAAGGGTCGCGAGGACGTTAGCAGCGCTTTGTGTTTATAAGGTGACAATTCGTGCAATGGATCATGGGACCCCTCCGTTGTATAGCGTTGTTTCCATAGAAATTGAGACCGGAAATGCCACTGATTTAGGAATCCCTACAACCATCGCGATCGTATCGCAGGAAGGTTTGTCCACATTCATTCATTCATTCATTCATTTATACATTCATTCAAAATTTCATTCTCTGTGTGATTTTTTTCGTTTTGCAGTCCGTGTCCTTCGTTTTAAAAACGCTTCTCTCGTATTATATTACATGTTATATTGTCTGTTATATTACCTCCTTTATTACATCCATTTTGAAATCACTGGTTATCCTTGCAATTGGATTGGCTCTCAGCAGTGCGATTTATTCCCAAATCGCACTATGTTTTGCTCTAAATCGCATCTTTATCGCACCCAATGAGAATGAGACAGTAAAACAAAACACCCAATCAGATTTCAAGGCTTTTTTAACCAACCAATTACATTGCAGGAAAATGAAGGACAAAAAGGCCATTGTTTGGCAAATTTGGCAACTTTTGTTGTTCTCGTAGTTCTTGTATTTAGGCTATTAAATTGTGCAATTTCAAAATGGATGTAATAAAGTGGCAATTGAACTTCGGGTCGTGCAATTTTGGTCTGCAATCTTACTTGTAATTTCAAATCGAACGAGCGCGCAGCGCGAGTTCGATTTTGAAATCACGCGTATGATTTCTGACCAAATTGCACTCCATTCTGTTCAATTACCATTATATATTGCCTATTAAATGCACGTTTTAACGTAATTAATCAAAAGAAGCATTCTTGATTTCTTTTGCATATTGTCTTTGATAGATTTCACCAAAGTCATCGTGATCGTTTGTGTATTTGTTTTGATAATCGCTGTCATTATTGCATTGCTTATCTGGAGAGAGGCCAGGTTAGTCATGTTTCTCTTAATCTAAAGCTGCATTTCTTGTATTGTTTTTTTTTTTATTTTATTGCGCGCCTACAGTTGTTATCCTCGAAACTTTGCCGTTTTTTATCTTATTTTCTTCTTGTAACTAACATTTCAAAGAAGAAGCATGTAGTAAGATACATCTAGTTTTGGTGAATTAACAATTTGCGCAATTTGCAACTGAAATGCTCAACAGCTGTTCCAGCATGACAATACCGACTTGTTCTCCTTTGTAATTGCTCCCTTTTGCTCGCTCACTGCACATTGAATTGATCCCCCATAACGAAATAATCCCTGAGGTTATTTTTGTATGGGGTACTAATTCTCGTACTTTTCACTCGTTCATGGCGATCTTTAGAGTCAAAAATAGATTAGTGTTTTTCCATAAAGTAAGAGGCAAACTTGATTTCATCATGATTCAAACGTCTCGCGCCAAGTTTACAGTAATACTGATTTGTTTTGCTCCCTTTTGCAGACGACACATGCACAAGAGAAAAGTCATGTTAGCACTACGGTATGTTCAGAGAATTTTTCTATACCTAGCATTATACTTCTACTAGTGCACTGATATGAGACTTCAGTCTTCATACTTTATTCAGGATCACTTTCAACACTTGAAAGTTCCGGGTTCAAAAATCAAATTTGCAGGTTTATCTTTTTGCCTTTCTTACGCCACATGTACATATAATTTTGAGGCGGCCGACACACCAATTGCTTTGTGTTATCTGTACCTGTTAGGCGTTCTGTAAGAATAGATGAGGATATCAGCTCTTCAGATGAACAGGAGAGAGCTTGGTGCAGAAAATATTCCATCGAACATCCAGGAACTTATCTCGATCACTGCTCTACGACCACTGAGATGCCGAGCTCGCTCCAGACTCCGCGCTCAGACGCGGAAACAGACCTGTTGGGGAATTTTACGCTGCCCTATGATGAGAAAGAAGGTTACACTGTTTTAGATGGAGACACCGAGAGCTTTTGTGTCAGCATTGACTTCGGTATGGAGTCTGAAGAGCCATTCGTATTTCCCGTCACCATAGCAGCAGTCAATGACATTGACAGAAAAGTGACCAGGAAAAAGAAAGCACTTGCGCGGGGGAAAAAGTCCCGCGCGTCACGTTCTTCGTGGGAATCCAAGCGCTCTCAGGTTTCCCTTCCCGCGAAATTTGGATCCCGTAACTCGAAAGACGGCGGTGTCCGTGAAGTTATATCGGATACCCGGTTATAAAATATCGAGATGAAATAGAATAATTTTGGTCTGAAACAACTCATTCACACCAGGGCGAAAAATTTCACTTTGAGTAGGAAAATTGCTGCATGTTGTCTTTCAGTCATACTTGTCGTCAATTATTGACACGTTACTATAATGCAAGTCATGTCATATGTCATTAAACAGTAAGCGCTTTTATTAGAAATAGTAGTCGTATTTACAGTAAGCGAAAATGTAACAAAGGAAGAAAAAAGCAGTTGTATTAACGCTTTATAAAGAAAACTTGATATTGATATCTCAATCCTTTCCAACTCAAATAAGACTCTATCGACTCTTTCTTTCAGTCACAAAATAACTGTTAGACTGAAAATGATTTTATTCTTTATTTTTATTATATTAAGGCAATTTTTCAATGCTAGTGTAATTATTCTGAAATTATTCAAGCTTCATCTACATAGAATACTGTTAAACATTGCACTCATTTATGCTGATGCCATGCACATATAGTTCTGAATTTTCTCTCCTCCCACCCAAAGAAAGACTCCTAGATTCTCAGACTTCTCAATTTAAAGCTGATAAGGGTAAATTAAGAGCTATCGACCATTATCCCTTCAAAACTTTGCTCTTAGCATTTATCACTATGCACTTTTACTGACCTCACTATCGTTGGCTTCACAAACTCGCTCATTGATTACTTTATTAGTTTTTAACTAACAAATAGTGCAGTGGTTTTCTTGCCTGACAGTTTTTTTACGAATCAATGCCTTTCATTATCAAGTTACACACATGTAGAGGACATCATTTTTGTACCCTGTACACATGAAATATGATGCTAACAATTTGCAACAAACAACTGTTTATGACTGCCATTGAATGAGCTGTTTTACCAAGAGCTGCAAATTAACTGAAAGATTTGGCTTGTGGAAACTGTTTTCCCTTGATGGGAAACTGGAAATAGGGAATAAATATATTGTGTAGATATTCTGAAGGTTCATACCATTTAGAATGAGAAGTCTACCTATAAACATGCGCGGCTGTACCTACAAAAATACCTTTCCGTGATTTGCTTTTAAATCAAAATTTTGGGGTATTTGGTTGATCGTAAACAGTCTGGTTTCATAGTCTCAAGTTGTAATAGGGCAAGTCGCCTCAAACAAATTAAACTGCAAGCTACGTTGCGTCAGCAACCAGGTCAAACACAGAGTCAGCTATCAATATCTATCCAATAGTTGCTTGATTAGTTGTTAGATTTAAAGCTCATAATCGATCCTCTTTTTAAATGGGATCCTTCAGAGTACACTTTAACGATGGTATTTCTTGAGTAAACCTCTATTGAGCCATCCAACAGCTGAAAATTTTACTTCAAGGCTTCCACTTTGAAGTCTACACACGGATAGCAAAATGGTCCAACGTTCTGCACTGGAACACTGTCATCATCACCTGTCACTTTCGTTTCCAAGGTAACCGTGCAGTGTTTCAAAAATACTGTCAGTAACACCTTCATGAACGCATCAGCCACCCGATATCCCATGCACCTTCGCGGGCCAATACCAAAACGACACAAGATTTTGCGCATGTTTGGTGTTTCGTTATCGAATCGTCGGGGATTGAAAGTTTCGATATCGCCCCAGACCCCTGTGTTGCTGTTCACCGCACTGTTGTCAATGGATACTTCAACCTGAAAAAGGTTGCAACCTACTTGTAATTCTAATTTAGCTTTACGAAAAAACAATTCCTTATTTGTGTCACTGTACGGAACCCAAATTTAAAAAAAAAACTTCTGTTAACTAGCAATGTTAACGGACAGAAGGCGAGGGAAAAGAGACGTTTATTTCAAAGCGTGGCGATCAGTAACGGAAAGCTAGATTTTTGATCTTGCGACTGAAAATTCCCCCATCGGTCGCCTCAATCCTTTCTAGCCGTGGTCAAACACTTCCAGCCGGACCCTTTGCACAGGCTACACTTTGACAGTTCTTCAGGATAATTTCACATCTTTAAGCTCTAATGTAGTATCTGAGTTCTATGTCACGATAAAACCCGGCAAAGCTCTTACCCCTGGAGGACTGTGAAAATCTCCGATCACCATTGGGCAAGCAACAAATTCCGGGGCGCTGATAACCATCACGGGTCGTTTTCTGGCCGATTCCTTCACTACTTTACCCAAGAAATCCATTCTGCTGAGAAGGTCTAAACTTAATGGTCCTGAATGCTAAAGAGGAGTGGCACGTATAAGACAAGATTAATAAAGTAGCTTTATCTTACGGGAATAATTGAATCAGTTTTTCAGACTGGCTTTGATGATGCTCGATGTGATGAAGCTGTGAGTTATGCGTGCGGAAAACAGAGTTTTCTGATCTCCGCAATCTAGAAGTCCGTATGTTTTATCATATTATTTATCAAGTCAAGAAAATGCTCATTAATAGACATAAAAGTCAGATGCATGTGAATGCTGCTATGTGTATTATTGTAAGATAACTGAGCCATTACGCGTGCTCTCATTGGTCGATAGGTGCGCTTAGAATAGAGTACGTAAACACGGTTACGAGGTTTCAGATTTGCGCGTATTCTTGAGAATAATTTTATAAACTGTCGACTGCGTCTCGGTTTACCTAGCTGCTGAGAAACGAGATTGGTTGACAGTGCCTATTCAAATCGGCCAAAGTATCACCCAAAAGTCACAATTAGCAGGTTGTTAGAAGGGAATGAAAAACAGAAACAAGCAGTCAGGCATGCGGAAGTTTTAATTCTAGAAGCTGAACAACAAAGTTCAGTGTTCTGTACTCACTCGTGAAGTTGAATCCGTAATCTCGTCTGTTAGTTCCTTTTGAATGTCTTGATGAAGAGCCACGTGAAACTGAAGCCACGCAGTGGCACCACCCGTGATATCCACATTAGCCAAGGAGGCTTCCTCTAGAGTTTCTTGAAACTGCGACATTGAAAAAACCTCCCAAAGTAAGTAAAACCTCTCAGGAACAGATCTGACGATGATCAGCCTGGGCCAGGTTCACGAAGGCCCGGCTTAGCTACTGTTAAGAAACGATGCTTATGACGCATTAATCTGACTTGGGCGAGATTCAAACCAAAATTAGAAGTACAAGTCATTTTACACTTGGTTAGGTGGAGCCACTCTCAAGCTTACTTAAGCCACCCGCACACACATGTGGAAACTTTTAGGCGTACAAAAACAATGCCTCTGAAATCCAGCTGATGTTGCTTTAAAATCAAGCGCGTCTATTCAATAGCATGAGTTCTTACTAATCGCAGGCCTACAGGCCTAGTATGAAAGCTCACTCCACACTTGCCACTCAAGCCGGGGTTCGGAGTAAACTGAATGGTTGGACCAAACGTGGATTAGAAAAGCAGTCCGGGGCTTGCTGAATTTTGCCCCCCCCCCCCCCCCCCCCCCCCCCCCCCCCCCCCCCCCCCCCCCGCCCCCCCCCCCCCCCCACCCCTAGCAACACCAAAAAATAAAAA
>Ga0126337_10000336_pt1 | contig 22424 bp, 8 predicted proteins | sample DipCmetagenome_FD_92527 | JGI IMG/M metagenome (GOLD analysis project Ga0126337, IMG submission 92527) | Coral microbial communities from La Bocana,Puerto Morelos, Mexico - Diploria C A metagenome | ecosystem: Host-associated > Invertebrates > Cnidaria > Coral | place: La Bocana,Puerto Morelos...
CGTAACAAAGTTTACCTTTTTCGTGATATTATAAACATACGGGCACGTTTGACAAGCAAATCTATAACAGGAAGGTCCTGTACCCTCCTCCACAGTCAAAACATTAGAACAAGTTGGGCAGAACAACAACATCCTATCGGTGATCGATCCACCTGACTCAAGACTTACTTCACTTGGTTTTTCTTAGCCTTCCTGTTTCTTCTTCATGTATGAGAAACGAAATATATCTTTTAGCAACATCCGCTGACCATTTTCTTACCATTTTCTTTTCACTTTTTTTCACGTTTTCTTCTTTCCCATGTTTCTTATTTGCTATTTGCGAGCTTAGGGTTTTTTCAACTTTTCCGACTGACAAATTAAGATGTTCATCTTCTACGAAGGGCGACGTGAACTGGTACGATGTGTCAACCGGACTGATAAGTTTGGCTTTTGTCTGCATTATCATAAGAAATATTAATTATTTTGTTGTGGTTTGCCATCGACAGTTTAATCAGCTTTGAGTCTTTTACCAGTAGAGGGTCCTGAAGGGGGGGGGGATATAAATCCCATTTTCCCAGCCCAAATTTTGCCCAAACCCCATTTCCCAGCCTATTGTTTTTCCAAATTTTAAAAATTGCAGTCCCAGTTCTATTGTTTTTCTGTCTGTGATTCCCATTCCCAGTGACCAAATCCCAGTCCCAGTTACCCAAATCCTACTTTCCCAGTGAAAATTTGCCCAATTCCCAGTTTCCATTTTACCCCTTCAGGACCCCCCCAGTAAGACATAACTGACGACACGGTCTTAATACAGTCAGTTCTGGTAGCATTGTCCATATTAGATTTGTTTTTATGTTACATGTTCTCAGGAACTGACATCCTCGGAGACCCAGGGGCACTTAGGTGGATCGGAAAGACCCTGACGTCACTCCGAGATATATCGATGATTCAATATTATCTCAATATATATCTATTTTTTTTCATCTTGAAATTTTCGACGAATTACAAGAAGCGATTCAAAACTTCTCTTGTATTTTCTCATAACAGACGCGCTCTTTATGTCAGTCACCTTCTCCACTGTTTGCCAACGATAAGTCCTTTGGGCGACTTTGTTGAAACAGATGTTACGTACAAGATCAGCGCAAAACTACCCGGCCACGCATTCATGATCTGATCCACTCCAGTAAAATAGCCGTCCGTGAGTAAAATAGAATTGACTCTAAGAAAATTATCGACTTGCTATAGAAAAAAACAATTTTTTGTTGTTGTTGTTTATAGACACAACACCATTTTCCAACATGATAAGTCTTGCACTATAACTGAAGGTTTATGTATCCTCGGAATTTTCGATAAACTCAAATGTTGACACTCGTAGAACAAAGGTCTAAGCTGAGTTTGATACACTGTTTATATGGTAAGAGAAAACGTCCATATCATTTCAGTGTCTTGACATCTCTCTGAGTGACTCATAGAAAAATAAAACATTTTTAAATCTCGTGCGTATAATATTGAATAATTTTAAACATGAGTAAACACAATAATTACAATATTTCTCAAAGCATCGAAACTGGCCAATGGCTTATATTGAGCACCGAGTTACATAACTGGTTATAAACTTAGACATGTAAATATTTCTTCTCAGTTCTATATTGTCAATAGTGCTGCTTTTTGCTTTTATCTTTTGGAAGGTCGGACATAACTTGTGTTGTTTATATCAATAACACAAAACATGACAGGATGATCAAAACTGCGTGGAAATTTGAGCTGTGAGTGAATTACTCCTACGGAAGTACTTAGCGCCGGGGTATCTTTTATCAAGGAATCGTCGACGAAAGCGTGGTTACTCTTCACATCCTACTCCACTAATTATCATTTGAAAAGCCCGTCCACTGCGCTCAGTTGAATTCATAATTGCCTATTCAGTCGAGACAAACATAATCACGTACAACAACAAGTTTGCGTCGACGAAGGTCTTCGATTAACTAAACAAGGAATTCAGGGAAATAGAATACTGGCATTGGAGATTTGCATCAATTCTTTGGACTTAACTCATCTACAAGACACTTACAGGAGGCTTTACTTGGGGAGTGGAGAATCCTGATGAGTAAACATACTGAAAACTAATTTATGGAGTAATTGTAATCAATCGACGGTTCCTCTCATGGTCAGAAGCTAACGTGGAGTTTGCGCCCGTACGGTGGTTGTCGCGTGCAATGGCAGAGCCCTTCATCTTGAGATGTTTATCCAGCGCGACGGTTTTATCACCATAGCCTGCCCGAAGAAAGTAGAGGTCAGTTGGGGCGCATAATCTGCTTTTATTCGGTTTGTGTTTACATTCCTAATTGCGCTTTTAAACTACGCTTTGGTTTTTTTGTTCATAAGTGAATTAAGTCCTCCGAAGCTTTCATCCTCATTTACCGGTGTAGGCCGGTGTGTAGGACGCATAATTTTTATAAACAAGTTACAGTGATGACTTCTCTTCCTTTATTAACTGATACTATACTATCATTTAAGCTTAAGCGCTCTATTTCGGCGTTCATCCTGTTATTTGGCTAATACGAGAATGTAGGAGAGAGCAGGATTCAAACATTTAAAATCACTCGTTGAAACAGTAAGATGTTCGGCTGAAACATGTTACAGTGTTTATACAAATACATTTAACAACCACCAACAACAGATTGTTGATTTGCAAAACTTACTAATGATTTCCGAACCGGGAATTATACGTTCTTCAGAAATGATTAAAAATTAAAATTGTCAGAGACGTTTACGATAAGTTAATTTTATGTTTAGCTTACCGTTCGGTCGGCGTTTATGAAACTGAAATACCTTCCCGCTAACCTAAAGATATTTATAAATTAGAAGTGTGTCTTCCAACCGGCTTTCTGTGGATTTCTTTTTTATGGCGAAATTTGATATTTTGGTTTACATGTAAAAACAGCCGCCAACTTTATTTGAATTTTAAAGCATTTCAAGTCTTAGGATGAGGAAGCTAAAGATTCTCCATTGACTAAAAATTGTCACTTTTGATTTCAACAACTCGAAGTGTCAGATGTAATTACAACATCACCTCGCCAGTCTACTCTCTGTCTCACTGTCGGGTGAAAGTGCAATCTGATTGGCTCCACAGAGGCCATATTGAATTTGATGTTTTGTTCGATAGATTAGTTTATCGCATTTTCTCGATCAAACTCCGCGAACTTTTCAGTGGCTTCGTTGACCCGGCGGAGTTTATTAGAGACTTTATTCATGATTTTTGAGAGCTATATTATAACTCGAAAATAAAAGTCTAATTTAAAAATCTACCAGCGACATCCGGTGTTTGTTTGGGACCCAGCGTTTAGACGAGAAAATAAGGTATACTAAAACGATAAAACTGCGCGGTGACAGTACATATCGTCTTCGATAGTTGCCTCAGGTCTTCGTCCTCAGCTTGCCGTGTTATTGTTCAATACTTACCAGTTCTGCTATTCACAGTCAAATGCTTCGTGACAAATGCATATCAATTGATGCCGCCCGATGATGATCTTGACGATGAGGACTGAATGCCGAGGCAATTACTGAGCAATCTCCTTATTCTTTATACTACGTACCGTTTTTATTGCCGCCCACATGCTGTCAAATTTACCAGAGTTCCCTGCGTGAAACCCGCTTGCTCTACTTCCACCAATATTCTGATATTTTACGGGGTATTTAAAAATTTCCTAGAGATGAACTGTTTACTTTTCAATACAAGAACCAAGCCAGTTCAGCGACTTTCCAATTGAAAAACGTATCGGATATCACTAAAAAAAACCCAGTAAAACGACAGTTTTCCAAAATGGTGAATGCTGGTAATATTGATATACCTGAATCATATTTTTCTCCCTCCGCTAGTGCTGTAAGAAGATTTTAAACAATTTTGCCTGAGTTATTAAGAGATATTGAGAGTGTTTTTCGTCAGAAAATGTTAAAATGTTTTTGAGAATTCCGGAAGTAAATGAATGTATGTGATGCCGGTTGTAGAAAGACCTACTCTATGTCTTTTTGTGCAATAGTTAGAGCTAAAGAGGATTTGCGCAAGACTTTGTAACCGTGCCAAAACAGCACATTTTTTTTTTAGGGAATTGGAGGGTTTCCAGAACGTGTAAAATTTGTCGTACTTAGTACCTGGCAGTTACGTTTAATTTTAGAACGTGCAAATGCGCGCGAACTGTTTCCAAATCTGTTCTTAAGTGTAAACAAGGCGCTTCCTTTTCTGTCCAATTCTGAGTAGACTCAACGAATATAACTTCAGCTTACCACTTGCTAAATTGCGCGGGACTGGTCAACTCATTATTATGTGGTGCTATCTGAATACAAATTTGGATTAAAAGTAATCCTTTTTTAATTGCAGATTTTGACGTAAGAATTTGACAGATTCGACCAAAACAACATTTGCTCAAGGATTTTGGCTAGCGATGTCGCTTGTTCAGGAATCTGCCGGTCTTCTTCGATTTGTGGTGTCGCTCGGTATTTTCAGCGCAGTTTGTACAACTAGCAGTCATTCTCCCGACGACCTTAACCGTTATGGCGCTCTTTCCAGCTCAACAGCTTCAACAAAGGTTCGCCCTTCAGTATCTCGAGTGGCAAAGATTGATGGAGACGTCTTCCTCGGCGGACTCGTTCCAGTCCACGCTAAAGGAAATGGCTCGACCATCTGCGGTGAACTGAACGAACAAGTTGGAATTCATCGAGTGGAGGCAATGTTGTACGCTATGGACCAGGTACTATTCCTTAATCTTTATTTTTCTTCGCTTTTAACAGCATGTGTCTCTTCGCGGATGTTATGTAAATAATTTCTCTCTCTGTGGTGCTTTTTCCTTTTAGGCTCCATAACAATTTAATCCGATCTCTAGTGGCCCCGATAGATTATCCCGTTAAATCTTCTTACTTTTTTTCTGTATAGTGTTTTCAGAACCTTCGTTTCAAAAATTCTTAAACGTGTTAAATCTAACACTCGATTGAAACAATGATAAGCGAAACAAGAACTTGAAAGTAAACCAATCGTAGATGTGTCAGTGGGTGTTCTCCAAACTGGGGAACATTATCTGTCTAAATGAACTTCAGCAAGCAGTAATTTAGTCAGACTGTTCAATGACACATTACACTCGGTTTTTCTGTAGTTAAGCATTTTTTTTTTTTTGAAAAAAGAACGTGTTTTATTTAATAACACGTTGATTCTTTCTTCTACTACAGTACCTTTCTATCGCAATCAGTTATAATCCAAAGGCAAAAGTAACAAAGATGAAAGAAATAAATGCAAATTTTGCTCGTAAAAAAAAAACTAATCACATATTTCTCGGCACTAGTAACGAGTTTTAGTGAAGATTAGCATTTTTATAACATGAACCGCACAGTTGATAATTATCCATTTGTGTAGTGTTTGCGAATATTTCGTTTTGACCCAGAAACTGACATAATTTAAAAAAGGCCGTCTCTGAAATCATATCTCGATAAAAACGCTGATCTTCAACATCTTCTGTGATAATTTTCACCTAAAGGCAATGGAACCGAATCCCGGTTTTCCCAATCACGGATACTTGTGTACAGCTTAAATACAAAAATGTCAGGATGAATAAACATTTTGTCGTTCTGAATGCTGCATTTAATAACTGGGTTATTTCCCTAGAGGCCTTAATTAATTTAATTTACTTACTGTGACATAACAGCAGGTGTTTGTTGACATTACAGTAATTTACAACTTTATATTTCTATTACTTGTCAGTTTCTTCATAATACACGTTTTCAAATATGATAAAAGGGTACTTTACGTTTATATTAGACGTCATTCCTTCAGCTTCTTAAATTTGCAATGACCAAATAGAATTTCTCTTGAAATTAAAAATCCGCCTGCAAAACCATCATGCTGTTTAGAAATAAAAATATTTTCTTGCCTGATCGTTTGATGTCTCAGGTACGGAGGAAACGATTGTCTTTTCGTCTCCTTTCCATGCACGCAAATGTTTCTACCTCTTAATATAATTGAAAATGAAATTTAATAACGCTGAAGCCCTGTGAGTTGCAGCAAACTTGTGTACTGTGTCGATTCCAACGCTTTTCGAGACAGATTAAACAGCCACATGGTTAAGACTGTATAAGAACCAACCAGGCCGGCGGTCATCTCCCATTTTTGTAGCATGGAGCGACTAGGAGTATTTCTAATTCCCCCTGGATGGGATGCTAGTCCATCGAAGGGTTACCCCCAGCATTCAACTTGCCAGTATCCATTTATACACCCGGGTGGAGAGAGGCACCGTGAAAGTATGTTACCCAAGAAAACGACACAATTTTCCCGGTCAGGGCCTGAACCCGGACGATTTAAATGGAGGCGCGTATTAACCATGAGACCATCGGGCTTCCACAAACAGCAGCATGTGGAAGTTCTAACTTATTTTTTCTAAATTGAAAAGTAACTTTTTCCCTTGACAAGGTGAACAACAACACGAGCCTTCTCCCTAACATCACGCTGGGCATGGAGATCCGCGACGACTGCGGAACGGTGAACACGGCCTTGGAGCAGTGTCTTAACTTTGTCCTCGGTACACTGACCAACAAGGAACAGATTTGCAGTTCCTTGCAGTCGCCAGATGCAGTGAAGAAAAAGACTACTCTGATAGGAGTTGTGGGGCCATCATACAGCACTACTACAATACAGGTGAACGTAAAGATATGAGAGAGAGTGTGAAGGGTGCGAGAGTTTATCCTTCATACAGGCCTTTTTATCAAGGGTATTTCTCTCAATTTATTTTTAGACATGGCACCCAGTTCTTCCGCGGCCAATGTTACCGCGCGCGTTGACAAAAATTCGTGCAAAGCCGCTTCCGTGCCGCCAAAACCCGCGTCACATGATTTCGTGACTCTCCTGGGATTTCTAAAACTGGGATTGATCTAAAAATAGCTCGAGATGGATTACCAGAAGAAATAAGGGGAGCAGGGATGGCGCAGAGGTGAAAGCGCTCACCTACCACCACTGCCATGCATGCGCGTGGGTTGAGTTTGTTGTTGGTTTTCGCCTTGCTGCGAAGGTTTTTCTTCGGCTTCTCCAGTTTTTTTCCTTCCATAAAAGCCAACATGTCCAAATTCCAATTCGACCAGGAAAGAGGACCTGCATGTGGCTCTCTAAATATTGTAATTTATTTAGGGCCTATATAGGAAATGGATTCTCTCAATCACACCTCCCCTTTCCCCTCCCTGGTCGCGCGACCGCGGTCATATTTTCGTCTCCCGTCTTTTTCTCTTTTCTTCACTTCATCCTCCGAAGCGACATATACACAGCTTCTAACTAAGTCCACTTTCCCTTTGTAGGTCGCCAGTCTTCTAAGGCTCTTCGATGTGCCCCAAGTAAGCTACGCTGCGACAAGCGCTGAATTGAGCGACAAAGGGAGGTTTGAATACTTCGCTCGCACAGTCCCCCCGGATTCATTTCAAGCACAAGCCATGGTAGATATCATCACCTACATGAACTGGACAGCAGTCTTCGCTGTTCATTCACGCGGCAGTTATGGTGAACAGGGCATGCAGATTCTTGAAAAGTTTTCTGGTCAGTCAAACGTGTGCATCGCTGATCACTGGCAACTGGAACCTGATTTCGCTTTAGAGGACTATGACAAGATCATAGGCAAGTTCCTGAAGGAAAAAGAGATTCGTGTTATAGTGATGTTTTGTAATTCAGAGGATCTTCGCTCGATGCTGTTGGCCGCCAAAAGGGCGCAAGAAAGAGGCGCTAACAAGCGGTTTATTTGGCTGGCGAGTGATTTCTGGGGAACGAGATATCGCCATCTTGAAGGGCTAGAAGATGTCGCTGACGGAGCCATTACTCTAGAGTTTCAAACCTTTGATGCTCAACTCAAGCCGTTCTACCAGTACTTTTCCAAACTTAATCCAGTGAAGAATACGCGAAATCCTTGGTTTAAAGAATATTGGGAGAAGAGGTTTCATTGTAACTTTGGAAACGATTCGTCGTCTGAAAGTCACCCTTGTTATTCGCGAGAGAACTACGTGTCAGTTCTTGATAGATTCGATGCTAAAGTGCCATTTGTCATTGATGCGGTCTTCTCGTTAGCGCATGCGCTTCACAATATGCATAGGAACGTATGTGGAGCTGTTCCAGGCTTCTGTTCGGAGTTGAGTAATTTGGATCGCACCACGCTTTTGTGGTATCTGCGAAATGTATCCTTCAATGGCACAACAGGACTGGTAAGATTTAATGAGAATGGCGATAGCGCTGGAAAATATGACGTTTATGTGTTCAGAAACTCTCACGGTTCTTCTTATAAAAGACTAGGCAGTTGGATTGAAGGAGAATTGAATTTCGATCCTCAAGAGCTTTTCAATGGAAATGCTAACCTTGAATCGCATTGTGGGAAGCCTTGTGGGACCCGAGCCATCAAGCGCATACGAGATACGGTCTGCTGCTGGACTTGCGAATATTGTGACGCAGACTCGTACGTAGCTAACGAGTTCGCATGCCAGACTTGTGAGAAAGGAATGCAACCGAATGCTGAATATAACGGTTGTGAACCGTTACATGAAAAACATCTCAGCATTATCTGGATTGCGGTTGTTGTAACATTTTCTTCGCTCGGAATTCTGGCCACCTCCATCGTTTGCGTGGTTTTTGTTAAATTCGCTAAAACGCCGCTCATAAAGGCCTCTGGACATGAACTCTCCGTTGTTCTTCTTCTCGGAATTGTACTTTGCTACGTGTTTGCCTTCATCATGGTCTCGCATCCAAGCAAAATCGTTTGCGCTATTCAAAGATTTGGTATTGGTCTGTGTTTCTGTGTCTGTTACGCTTCACTGCTAGTGCGCACAAATAGAATTGCGCGCATTTTTAGCGGAGTTAAAACGCCCTCGTTCGTCAGCCCAAAGTCTCAACTTCTGATAACCGCTGTGATTATTGCGCCAGAAATCGCGATGGCGATTACAGAACTTTCAATTCGACCACCGAAAGCCGTTGCTTCGTATAAACACAAAGATTTCGTCCTCATCAAGTGTAACATAAGCACTGTAGCTATGGCCTGCCTGTTTGCATACAACGCTTTCCTTATCATACTTTGTACAGTTTACGCGTTCAGGACCCGTAAAACGCCATTGAATTTTAACGAGGCAAAGTTTATTGGCTTCTGTATGTACACCACGTGTGTGATATGGATTGCGTTCGTCCCGGTGTATTATGGTATTGGAGGCGGTTTTGAGGCCGTTGCTCTTGCCTTCAGCTCCATTATAAGTGCAACAACAATCTTGATATTCATCTTTATGCCCAAAGTGTACATTGTGATATTTAAACCCGAGAAGAACATCAAGAGCAACTCAAGGCTGCGCTCGAGGACGAAGTCGCTGGATTTCAACATGCCAGAGTTGGAAAGTGATTGTAACGGTACGTATATAAACGATATATTTGTGTGTATTATTCAAAACCGCGTCAATTTCAACAAAACGAGCCCGCTACTTTTAATTTTCATTCGTGCTACGCTGTCGGAAAACTGTTCGCTTTTCGGCACAGATAATGTCCGCGGACAATGTTAACTGTCGTTAATTGAAGATTTGTCTTTGGTGTGATCGATCCTCACAGGTCTGTCGTACCAGAAGTCCAGGAGCACCCCTACTACACCAACCTTGATAATAAACAAGATGATCAAGAACGGCGGTCATTGACGCAAAGTCAGCTTCAGTTGCCTCGCGTCACAGCCATTTGACTTAGCACTGAGCTGTTTATGTATAAAGTTGAAAACCAAAGTAATGACAGAAGCAATAGTAAAGATGAAAACTAATTAAAAAGATGCAAACGATGAAAAGCGCGGGAAAGCATGCAAACGATGAAAAGCGCGGGAAAACATGCAAACGATGGAAAGAGTGGAAAAACGGTAAAGGATTTAAAGTGCGACGAATTATTTAAACAGCGAAAGCTAGCGGAGGTTAACAAGTGGACAGTGAAAAGCCCAAGAAAACATTTCTGAAAACAGCGTAGATCGGTATTATATAAGGCTGAACTTACGTTTTGACAGCAGCCTGTGGAAGGTCTGGGTACTCACCTTTTTGTTCTTGTGTGAAAACTGAGTGATTTTGACGAAGAATAGTCTTTAAATGCTGTAAAAATTATTTTATCCGTCTTATTGGACTCTAAATTCGTTTTTAGATCGATTTGTTTTTAAGAAAATCTGTATGTAAACTATCATCTCTGACTGTACATTATGTCAATCTTTCTCAAAATGATCGAGTTAGATAAAATAAAAAGAATATATAATACAGTCAACTTCATTTCAGTATTAAAGAAATATACAAGTGTGTTTAGTGTAAACACACAGTAAGCGTTAACCAGGCCTCAAGTTTTACTCCGTGGGGGAATACTCCCAGAAAATTGAGTAAGACCAAAATCTGCGATATTTACTACCCTATTTGCGACCTTTTGATCAAAAGAGACTTACTTAAGCAAACATCCAAACATTATTGAAAGACATTATGACGCCATTTTCAAGAGAAAATAAGGATAAGGAAGCCGTCTTCCATCAGTTTAAAAACACTTCCAGTTCCAACATAATGGTCGGATACCACAGCTTGTTTAGAACAGTTTCATGCACGTGCTTGCGAAAGGGAAGCAACTGTCATTGCTTCATTCAAGAGATGTTTTTCATTCTTAAACGCAAACAAATCTGGCATTAAACAGATCGGTCAACAGTGTGGACAGGGCCTCAATTCAATCTGCGCTGAATTGTTTGTTTAACCATTTGAGTAGTATGTTAATTGTTAGCGTTATATACTATTTAAACAGTCGCTTTCTTATTCTTATTTTCCACTTTTTTTGATATTGGCGTCATGATGACTCCGAAAGGTCGAGTATTACACCCGCTGTCAGTGTTACGTGCATAGGCGAAACGGCTTTCGACATGCCATCGTTCAACATGCTCTGTAAAGGCTGAAGACCGTTTAACAGCGAAACTGGCACATTTTCCCGGCGGAACAAATGACAAATAAATGATATTTACTGACCTCAAGTGTCTGACGACGATTGTACGTTTTGCATGCTTCTCGATTTACGGAACAATTCAAATGATTTTAGTATAGTCGATCAGCTCTCAATAGTGACCTCCATTAGGATTAGCTCGCTACAACTTTTATTATTCGCAAGAAGAAAACGTTCAAACCATTCCGTTAATCTCTCACAGAATGACTTTTTGATACTCCTAGCCTTATTCTGATGTCAAATGAGTCCATCTCTAAAAGTCGCGTTTGTCAGTAAATGAAAAAGTCAGTTGTGCTTACATTTTGACGTAGGCCAGTGTGAGTAGCATGTTGAAAGATCGTATATCGGTGAGAAGTCGCCTATGCATGTAGCGATGTCCCTCATAATTCCGGCTTTGTTTTGTGCTCTCACGGAGCTACAGATTCCCTGCTTGTGTCTTTTAATTATTTGTCATGGTAACCAGATTGAGGATCAGTACTGGGAGGTAACATGCGAAGGATCTCCCAGTTGTCGTTTTATTCAACAGAAGCCAGTGTTTGTCGCATTTTTAGTGCATTAAAATTGTATTAGCTATGGTAATATCATTATGATGTGGCCATTTAATTAGGAACGAGTTAAATTTGTTAATTCTGCCGTTTATTTGTCGGAGAATATTTGTTATGTCGTAGACTTATAGTCACTGACCACTAATGCCGCCAGCATGCAAATTCCCGTATGAGGGTTGCACTGTTTGATACAAATTTCCTGGCTGGGAATCAAATTAATATCCTACAATGAATATAGAATGAAAATTATAAGCACCCGAGGGCACGCAAATCTTTCTGGCTCATTTCAGCTGATACAGATGACTAGCTGTTTATTTTTTCCTGAATTAGAAAACTATTCTCTGCACAAAAACTGTGATTTTCCACAAGAAACGTTTTTTGATTTTTCGACGCCTGAAAGCTCTCAAATGGAATGATAGATAATGACACTGATGTACCGCCGACAAGCACTACGACTTTGTCCTTTGTTCTAATTGAGAAATTTCTATCAAAGATCATTAAGTGGAAAACACCTGCATAGCCTCATAGATGAAAACAATTGGCGTGTGGAGTTGTTTTAAACAGATAATGAGAAAATAAAACCAAATCGAATAACGTTTAGCTACCTAAAATTCCCGAGAAAATTTCCCCTGCTCGTTTTAAACGGACTGAGCAACGTCAAAAAGCTTTGATAATCTTGACAAATCTGTCATGTCGAGCGCGAAGCTTGTCAAACAATGACAGACTCAATGGGACTCTATTATTTTGTTTTTCACTTCCCCTGCTTGAATCGCGGGAAACCAGGTGTGAACCAATCAGATGCCTTCAAATATTTAGTTTCATGCCGCCCAAACTGGTGGCCATGAATAAAACATACGTCTTCTTTCACGAGTAAACAATGTCGAAGCCGTGAAACTCTTGAGCTGAAAGTCATTTGTAGGATAAATGTTCCTTTCATATTCGAGGTAAGGGGATTTTCCGAATCAAAATCACTTTGTTTTTGTGTTTGTACTGATCTTCTTTATGACAGCCGGTTAGTAAATGATTCAATTTGTACGACCTTGCTTGTCAGTTAAAATACAGAATTTGCTCGGTTTAATTATCAGCCACAATTGAAATGCGAGAAATGAAGAGGAGGAACGTATTTGGTAAGAAATACTCAAACTAGACAGCTAAAGAATGCTGATCCGTCAGCATTGCAGGGAAATTGCAACTAAGGATTATGCTACAGTTCAGCCCATTTGCCGTTTCTATGCTGTAATCAGCTTTTAGTTTAGATATCTTCGCAAATTGTTCTCAGAGTGTTTACCGCATATCTTTCGATAACTGAACTGTAAAAAGACTATTCCGTGAGACTAATGTGATAGACTATAGTTCGAAGATACATTTACGTGTTTACTCAGTTATAGTATTTTATGCGTGAGTACTTATTTACCTCGGGAAGTGTGTATTCTAGTGCAGAGATTCGCTCTACAAAATAACTTTTCCCCAAATTCTATAGGTTAAACAAGATTTTGTGTGAAACGTTTGCCCTATTTTAGCCAGAATACATTCTGTAGGTTGTTACAACCAGAGATATTCTTGCGTATATTTTTTGTCCTATTACAAGCACGTTTTCTACGCGTACTACCCCGCACGAAAAGATATTCAAATGAGCAAAGATTGTAGACAAAATATGTTCTCAATCGAGAATAAGATTCGCTTTAATAGGGAAATCCCCTTTTGTTCTGCCTCTACATTGTTAATCCCACAAATTTCTACTTTTTCATTCACTTTTTGTTGTTAAGCGTTCTCACACTGAATCGGTGATTCAATTTTCCTTTGGACCCTATACGCACAGTGAGAACATTGATTTATAACAAGTAGGCTTAGCTCAATAATGTATAAGGTCTCGCTGGACAAATGCATGCTGTTCAATATACCAACCTCTAATCAGATAAGCTAAGTGTTTCTTCAATTCTGCTATGGAGAATTATTTGACAATTATTTGCCAATAAATTTTCTAATAAATACATGGTATGACAGTTGAAATATGTACCCGATGGACGTAGCCTTCATTTGAAAGTCCAACATAGATAAATTTTCGTGTGAACTGAATAGATTCTCCCTCAGTCGTTTTGTGTTTAATTTCATCTCAACTCGGAATTTTTCCGTGGCATCTGAGCTGACTAACTGAAACGTTTCTTGACAATCTAAACTCTACAACAAGATTCATATTCTTTTTTTTTCCCGTCGAATCTCTTTAAATACCACTGAAAGGCTTGATCATAATACAAAGCCAAGCAAAATCAAAATATTTCAGTGACTTTCATCCTAGCGTTTTTTTGTGACGCTGCTTAAAGTTACATTTAAATAGAAAGTTGTCGAAAGTTGACGTTAGAATAAAATAGTATTTCAAACACATTGACGAGTTAGTGATTTGCTTTTCGCGAACTGAATCTGATTGGACAATCAGATATGAAATCTTAGTTCACACTTCAGCACTTTGTAAAATGAAACTTCCTTTTGGACTTTTTTAGAACAATGAATCGTCTTAAACGTTTGAAGAGGTAATAACAATAAATAATAACGCATGTTTAGTGTCAGATTAAAATAACAGCTTCCCGCCGATTAAGGACAATATTAAAAACAGAATTCAATACAAAAATAGCTAAAAATTATCTTCCATTATAAGCTAAAATGAAAACTTAAATTTGTACTCCTGTCTCCTCCTAATTTCTATGCAAAAATTTGACTTTTGGAACAATTCGTGTTTGTCTTGGAAGAGTTCGCTAACAGAAAGAGAGTAACTCTTGTATTAAGTCATTGACAAAGTGAATAAACATATTCAACATGCTTTTCATCACACAGGTTATTTTTGAATTCGTGAGTTTTGCTGACAGACAGTGAGGTACTTTACCAATAGGCGCTTTCAGCCGGGCCTTATTGCTATCTCACACAAGTTCACTGAAGTAATTGCCAGTTTCCTGGTCAACGGTTCATTGTTTCCACAAAGTACCACAAACACGTTTGATTGGCTATCACACGAACTGTTGGTCATAAGAGAGGCACCTCATCGAAGCCTCATACGTCTTTCAAAATGCTAATTTTATTTCATCGTTAATTGCTGACATCGACTAACAGCTTTCTTGTTTTCAATATACATGCAAATTTAACAGTGGCGACACGGAGACCCCGAGACGTTCAATTTCTCCATTAGTCTCTGCAGTTAGTTTACCTCCGGGAATTTAGATCAAGTTTTTAAGATTTTTATGCCTAATGAACTAGGTTGAAGGTAATTAGAATACAGTGATCGTGCGCAAGCTCGCCTAGAGTTTCATTTTTTCTAGATGTGAAAAAAATCGAAATAAATTTACTCGCATTTTGGTGAGTAATTTAATTGTGTCTCCAATTGAAATACACTGTTGTACCAAAGAAATATATAAGCATCCTAAGTCCCGCATCGATGGTATATTTATTTTGCCATTCGAGCAGGACAACTGAAGGTAGTAGTAAAGACAGACTTATCAAGAAAGCACCAGATCACACGGTTAAATTATAAAGAATGTATGTGTCTAAGGCTTGCATGAGATATTAATTCACTTTTAGCTTTCAGTTTATTGTATTGATCAGGAAATAGTTTTCTTTTGATGACAGACCGTGAGCTTGCAATTGACTTCGTTCAGCTTCGCGTGTGCTCTCGTGAGATCACGCGAGATTCCGAGTTGGGCATAAACAAAACCACTGGTAATGATCTTTGAAGATGGATCTCACTAACACATTATTGGTCCTGTTTAGACAGAAATTGATTCATGTTCATATCACGACAAAAACGTTTCGGATTTTGTGATATTAGTTTTTTGTCCTAGTTTTGTTGTGGTTCACAAAATTGTTTGAATCAAAATACCCTGAAAGTTCAAATATTCAGGTCTGGTACATATTCAATTAAGAAACCTTTCACCTGTTTAAAGATTTAAACAAAAAACATTCGTTAGTCTAAATAAAGCATATTTTTTTTATCTCATTTATTAGCAACCCGGAAAAGTATTCCAGTAACATTCAAGTACAGTGAATTACGTTCACTGAGAAAAAATGTCGTTGTATTTATTAATCAGTAAAGCTTATTATTGGTGTTCGGCCCAGTATTCCAAAATCATGCCGTTTTTTCTCGCCTTTTGACTGAGCTGATACTCCACTTGTGAATATTTAATTCGAGCGGAATTTAACAATGATCTTGATTTCAAGTAAAGACAATTCCAAATGAAGAAATGTTTACATGCGTCTTAAAGCTTCATCTGAGGGTAACGCCCGCCATTAAAATTCATGCCCGTGGTTAATAGCGCCCGAACTCTAAAATCCTTTAATTTTAACTTGCTTAATAATAAAGTCTAGTTTTTCCTAGTTTCTCAAGCAATTTGCTGTATATACACCTTTTGTTTCGCCTCTGTGTAAAGGACTGAACAATAAATTATTGATAACTTTGCTCTCCAAAGAATACGACCGCTAACCGAGGTTTCGTTTTCTACAGTATTCCTTTGCTTTTTGTGAAAGACAAAGCCCGATAGAACTGCGCTTTTTTAAGCGCGTTAGTTTCGCTAATCTTTTGCGGAGGAGTTTGGCTTTACTTGTCTCCACTCATTTGCAAAATTCGTGGTGAAAATTCGCGGTTTTCGTCTGGAATTAGTTAATATTTGTCACAGCAGGATAGAACTGTACCAGGCACGGACGATCTCGACAAGGAACATCGATTTTAGATGGATTTCGGCGACAAATAATAGCATTGTAAAAATTTATTTCATGGGGTCGTTTCAGAAGTAAATTTCTTGAACGGACTTTGGTGCTGAGGTCGGCAAGCTGTGATAAATATATTTGCTACATTTTAACTCAACTTTTTAACATGGCAGGTCCACACTAGTTAATCAGTGATTTATATCAGTCCTGTTTTTTTCACTGTTTACAAACTGTTTCTTGTCTTCGATTCTTATTGTAGTTTGGCAATTTAGTGTCTCCAACTGTTGGGCGTGCTTCCACGACGAGAAGGCGTCGATACCTATGCATGAAAGATGCCTTAAAGGGCAGCTCTGCAACCGGCAACGTCCATAGAACAGACCACAAACTTACCTTCGTTCAGGATTTCACTTACTTCAAGGTAAATGGATAATGCTCATTTCAAACGGACGCAAGCTTACATCTGTTTATGCTTTTTCGTAAGTGTGATAAACTATTTCGCTTTTTAAAGCTCTGTTGCATTCTTGCACCGCACAATTATCACGAAATTCAACAACCTGCTCTATAATCAAGTTGTAACCTGATATTTTATCCCTTTCTCCGCTGATGACGACTTTTAGTTTCTCTTTTTCTTTTCTTGTATAAATTAGTATCTCTTTGCTACGCTGCAAGTTCTTGTTAACTAATGCATAATCAGGTTAGAAATACCACATAGTCTTAGACAACACACAACCACCTACGCAGTGGCCGTGAGGTTTGGTTTTTAGCTCGGTATAAAATTCTTCAGTTTAAAATTAATATTCTCTCTCGAAAACCGTGATAACATTGTAGCTAAGTCAGATACAGATTATTAAAAAGCCTTTTGTAATCCGAAGTGTTCAATATTGAATTCACCGAATTCACCGCGACCTACAAGCCTTCGAGAGATTCATTCGAATACTCTAACTTCACAGTTTTTATGTAGACATTTAACAATGTTTACAACAATTGTAACAGCATCACTGAAGAATCGACGAATTGCTATCGTGTTTAATGTTAGATTTTTCTAGTCCGTGGAAAGCTTTGACAAAAATTCGCATTTTTTGTATTGAATAGGCGTCGATTGTTTATTATCGTTCGTGGCGTTTCTAGAAAAAAATCTTATTTAATATTTTATTCGTCTCCTTTGTCGGTTAATTTTGTTTTGTCAACAAAGCTTAAAAGATAAAGCTGTTTTTGAATTACGAATATAAAAGCTGTTCTCAAGACCGCAATTTCCAACGAACTTCGATCACGTTATGTGTACGCTGTAACCAAGGCTACTTGCTTGATTATAATTAGCTGATACACAGGGGGAGAGGGGGTGCGTATTGATGTCTGTCTAAGACCGGTCGAATAGGCTAAAATCAGGGCTCATCTTCAGTGTAAGAACCTATAACACTGAACAGAGACGCAAAACAAAGATAACAGACCCTAGCCCAAACAATAGCTACAAAACAAAGAAAAACTTCACAGGTTTTTACACCGTGGTAAACCCAAAATTAGACTCCAGAACTCCTAGTTTTCTCGTCGTAAGCAGAAACATATTCAAACAACAACAACGACGAGATATTTACGTACAACGCAGTGAGACTATTGCGGCAAATTGTTAGCGCAATCTTTAAAAGATTACATCAAATTTTGTGGAAAACTTTTGACGTAACCGTGGTTTGTGTTTAATATTCCCACAGGAAGAATATAATTGTCGCTATATTTTATTTAAACCACGAGAGAAAGAGTCAGACTTTTTTAAATGACTGCGAGTGAATTATGTTTTAATTTTTCATATCTCTGTGGTAACTATTTTACTCAATGTTAAAAATCATAAACTAAGAAGCTTTATGCTGCTTACACGAAGCTCGTGGGAACGAAAGCTTTGGAATCTGGAGACGAGTAAGTAAGTGGGTAATCAATACGTCGGATTTTTACTTCAAAATGCATATGGCGGCTTTAAGATGATGATAATTTCAAATTTCTCTAGTTTACACAAACTTCGCTTTTCTCTTCCGTCGCAAAGTGAAAATATCGAAACAGTTAAAACAAACCCTCTCTTTTTCCTCTACGGAGGATTGGCGTTTCCTTGCTACACAATAACATTCCATAAATTTTTCATGTCCAGGTATTTATGGTTTTCGAAGTCTCGCAGTTTAAATCAGCGTGAATAAAACAGATTCAAGAAATTAGATAGGTCAACGATATTTTCTATGTCCACACAGTTAAATTATCTATGCAACAAGTCTCAGTAGACACAGGTACGCATGTTGGACCTATTTTAGGTTTGTAATCGAAAATGAATAATAATTTAGTTAATTTGTTGATTCTCACTGTCATAACTTTGTTGTTATCTGTTGCAGACTGCTCGTGAAATAATTAGGAGCTATGCATGCGATATCAGTGGCTGCATCGTCACGCCCTGGCTATGAAATAGATCGCTATAGCAGAGGGGAAAGCCTAGAGTACTACAGTCCGCAGGTAGTAACGTCAGCGGATACAGGAATAAGAATTCGCATCAACGTCAGGGGACTGGTATTCGAGACATACGAACAAACTCTGGCCCAGTACCCTCAAACACTACTCGGCTCGCCCAGCAAGCGCGTGGAATATTACAACCCGTTGAGTAAGGAATACTGTTTTGACCGCGATAAAACCGTGTTTGACTCGATCCTGTTCTTCTACCAATCCTGCGGGATTTTATCGTGTCCCGAACATATCCCGCGGGAAAACTTTCTGGAAGAGATCAAGTTTTTCCAACTTCATCAAGCTGACAAAAGATACAAAGAGGAAATTGAACCCGACGCGTTAAAGGATGCCAAGGCAGAACTGCCCCAAAATGCAATAAAGCGGAGAATTTGGAAACTTTTCGAGTATCCTGGCTCCTCTTTATGGGCGGATATGCTGGCAAAATTCAGTTTACTTATTATAATAATTTCTACGATTACGTTTTGTGTGGAGACCTTCCCGAGCTTCCAGCGTCACACCGTGTGTCAAAATATCACGTCGAATGTTTTAACAAACGATACAAATATTTATAACAAGTCGAATTTACTGTCGAATAACTCACAAGTGGTTGTGCTCGTCAAGGAGCGTCACTGCATAGTTATTGAACGAGGCTCGTATTGGTCGACAATAGAAGCTGTTTATGTGGCGTGGTTCACTTTTGAATACATAATGCGCGTAATCTCTGCTCCGAGAACAGTCAAATTTATCAAGTCTGCTTTGGGCCTGGTTGATTTTTTAGCCATTTTACCTTTCTACATTACTCTTATTTTCCAAGAAGATGAAACGTTTGTGACGTCATTTCCTGTTTTGAGAATTATTCGCCTAGTACGTGTGTTACGGGTTTTGAAACTTTCGCGTTACAGCAAAGGTTTGAAAGTTCTCGCAAACACACTTTTAATAAGCGGGAAAGACCTACCTTCGTTGTTCGCCGTTTTAATAATTAACGTCATTCTGTTTTCGAGTGTCATATATTACGTGGAAAACGACATCAAAGACAATGACTTTGAGAGTATCCCAGACGCCTTTTGGTGGACGATAGTTACCATGACCGCAGTGGGTTATGGAGACAAGGTGCCGAAAGGTGCCTTGGGCAAATTAATCGGAGCTGTATGCGCTGTGTCAGGGATCGTGGTTTTGTTTTGCTTCCCTACGCCTGTGCTCCTTTCACACTTCGAAGAAATGTACAAGATGAAAGGGAGTGGTCCAGGGATGAAAGCAAAAGAGAAAGAAAATCAAAAGGACAGCAAAGAAGACGTGAGGCAAAACCAAATGAAGGACACAGAGGTCCGAATGGTTGGGGAAAGAGAGCGCATTGAGATTTATATATAATATTATGTTTCAATAGTCGGGCATAAAAGCGTTGAAGATGAAGCCTGAAGGTGAAACCTAAGCTACGTTGAGCTCCGTAAGGGTACAAGAGGGGAAGATCTTTCACTGGAAGGCAATTTCAAGAGGAGGGTACATCTGAAAGTGTCCTGCAAATGGCCTTTTAGTTTATGCTAGGTCTGAAAGGAACAGTTTCGTAACTGTTTTGTTTTAAAAATATCTTTGCTTTGATCAAGTAGTTTCTTTGGAACGTTAAGAGACATCTCAATAGGTCTGTGTAGCCGAGCACAACTTGTAAAGAGTTTTATCCGCATTTTGACCTCGTGAGAATTGGGGCAAGATTACTGAATAAACCGAATCAACAAAAAGTGGTGAGCCCCCCAGTTCGCCGATTGCTCTTGTCTCGCACCAGTCTCACGTAAGGAGAGCTTGTCTATATATCAATGCTTTCTCTGAGATTGGGTCCTTAATTCTCACCACCCGCCCTATGGAGATAGCTAATGAATGGATCAGAACGAAAGAGTTTAATATAGATGTACTTGTGATTAGTATGAAGTAATGTGCGTTTTTACAAGTAAATTTGAAGTTTTGACGGCAAATGACACACAAAAGAAAATCTAAATTTAGCATTCAGTTCAGAGGAGTATATTTTATTCTTTACAAAAATTGGAAAAAGCTAATTAGAGTACAATTTTAAGGCCCATTCAGGTCTTTTTTAAGCAGATGGAGCAGTACATCAAGCCATTTTAAATACGTAATAAGTTCTATTCAAACAATGATATTTATTTCATTAGTTTTTATTCAGAAGTAATAAAGTTTTGATCAATGCTCTGTCGACTTACTATTAATGGTTGTCTAAGTCAAGAACTGTTCACTTTCGATTCCTTGCATCTCAGTAATATTGGTACCATACACCACACATTTGTACAGTTCATTCTCTGAGGGTGCAGTCGCAGAAGTGACAAGATGTTAGATTTCGTGCCCCTAAAAAGCAGCACCATTCTTTGGTATGATAGTCCCCCCCTGGACACAAATCCTTCCGAGAGAGCGATTTTTGATTTAATAATTCCTTATCCTTAGCTTAGTAATACCTTGCATACTATGCTCTAAATGCGCTGAAACGTGTGTGAACCATTTACATGTCACAGCATAACTACTTAGCACCTATAATATGACATGGCTACTACAAATTTATTATCAAAGTCACTGTACTTTCAGAACTCAATCAGCAACGCATGCGCGCCATAAGCACTGTGGTGTCTGTTATAGCTCATTGTCACTACCATTTTTAAATAAGATAGTTTTATAAATTTCTATGCTATTTCGACGAAGTATAGTGAATTACAGGGAAACATCGAGATTGAGTAGTTGGATGTTCGTAAAATAATTCAACGTCCCGTCCACTGGACGCTGGAAGAATTTATTTAAAAACCAAGCTTTATTTTTCCGGCTAGGCCTTGCGTCCACACTAGTCCGTCACGAAAACAGAGGTTTTCTAAAACGCTTTTCAAACTGAAAGATTTTTAAAACGCCGACTTTGCATTTTAGCATGGATAGAAAACAGTTTGAAAACGAAGAAGGAGATTACGATAATCATAATATTTCCTCTCCTGAGTTTTCCAAAAAAACAAATTCAAAATGGCCGGTAACTGATGAGTTTTCAAATTTCTTCGGTGTAGTGTGACGGTACAATGAATACTGCTGGACTTTAAACTTAACAGTGTAGAAGATAATACATGAGCGCGCGAAGATATAGAATATCTCTTCGAGTGTGAAACTCGATATCCCGATATTGATATAAAAGTAAACACGAGAAGCTAGAAGAGATTCTCCATTTTTTTAAAAGCGACCACTTTTCGAAGATTTCCAAGATTCTTCAAACATTGTCCGAAGGCTGCACGAACGTTTCCGAAAACTTTACGAAAATGTCCGAAATTTACCGAAGATTGCCGAAGGATAAAATACGTTGCTTTCGTATGAATTTTACAAGTTGTGTGTTTTTTTCTTCCAGTAAAACACTCATGCATATAGAATATAAAATGCTTTCTGTTAGTTATATTCTCTACGGCTACGCGTAGCACAGATTACATATGTAAAAGTCAAATCTAAAAATATTACCTCAAAGGGTATTTAATAATTATTTCAATTAATTTACTATTTATTATCCTATGCCGATTTCCATGTTATCAAATGTGGCCTAATATTTTTTTTTAGTAATAAGAACAATTTGCGTCTGTCAGACTTCATCGGAGGGCCGATCCTCCCCTATCTCGTCAGCTTTAGGTCCTGTGTCTGTCTTTGGCATCTAAGGATCGAGAAGAAAAACTCTTTACGTGGAAAGTGACTAGCGTTAAAGTAACGCAATAATAATAATAATAATAATAATAATA
>Ga0126337_10000337_pt1 | contig 22393 bp, 27 predicted proteins | sample DipCmetagenome_FD_92527 | JGI IMG/M metagenome (GOLD analysis project Ga0126337, IMG submission 92527) | Coral microbial communities from La Bocana,Puerto Morelos, Mexico - Diploria C A metagenome | ecosystem: Host-associated > Invertebrates > Cnidaria > Coral | place: La Bocana,Puerto Morelos...
CTCATGTAGTTTGACATAGCCCCTGAAAAGTTACCTTCCCAAAAAGAAAAGTAGTCTTCCAACCATCATTTTTCAGGGGCCAGTGGCTATGTTAAACTTCGGGGGTGTAAGCCCAAGTAGATGTAGATTGATTAATAATTCAATCCAGGACTTTATTTCCAGAATCTTTAAGTTTGCTTCTGACATGCGGCTGAACTGTAAGCCATTAGCACATATATCCGTATTATGATTTGCTCATTTGATGGACAAAGAGGATCATGTTGCTTCAATTGGTTTACAACTCTGACTTGACTTGAAGTGCTTAGTATATCAGGCGACGTGTCAATGTCTTGAACAAACATGTTCCGCGATATGGGTGCTTTTGAACGATATTTGAAACCCCTTTGAACACCAAGCCTTGGCAAGGATCACCAATAATTACTACGTTACTACTACAAACATAGTCTACAAAACGGTCTTCAGATTTCCTTGGTAAGGAACGCAATCTTCTGGATCACGGAAGAAGAAAATCTTGTACACCGCACCACGCAAATCCTGAAGCACCAGGATTTGAAAAAAGAACTGTCGACCGGCAGCCTCTGTTGCGAACGACAATCCCCACTAAAAAAGGCAACATATCATTCATGAGGATCCAAGTACTCGTCACGATCGTCAGAGTCTTGCCCCCTGTCCCAAATTCCATGGATGAGCAAACAACTAAAAAGAGTAACCTGTAAAAGTATGTAAACGTATACTGTAGATGGAGTAGTTTTGCCGAACGGTGTTGGAGTTGCCTGAACGTAGTTTCTCAAGTGGGAGCTCCAACATGGCAGACTTTGATCCAATTAACAAGTTGCTCAAAACATAAACCACAATACCGAGTGTAGTTGCATTCTACTGGCTGGTTGAGAAGGATTCCCACTGATAATTGATAACCCATAACCTTCATTCAACCAACTAGTTTTAGTCATAGCCTACAGTTTACAACAACTTAAAAGGGTGGACTGAAGCCGTCCAATCAACCTGAAATAGTTTTCAGGATAAATGTCAGATCCATGAATTTGGCGCAACAGAAAAATGGGTCAAATCTGAGGAGTCTTAAATCTTGAGACATCCCTGCAGCTCCCCTGGTAGCAGAATTCTCCTTCAAGTTCATGAAAGCTAACTATTGCATGTTTTTGGCTGGATTTACGTTGTTGAACCCTAATTTTCGTTCATTGGTAAGGTGGCACGGCAATTTACGTTCTTGATATTCAATTTACGTCCAAATACGGTTTTTTACGTCCACAGGATTTGGCCCATATAACTCAACCAAAATCACCAAAAATAAGCAAAAAACACCATATAAACAGCAAACAGAACAATCGCCAGATCGCATTTCAAACTGTATATGGGCACAAAAGATGTTATATATGGTAATCCTTTCCTTTCCCCAATCCGCCACCGTGCTCCAGCTTTCTTTCTCTTTTCCGTCCCATGCTCCCACACCATGTCACTCTCTAGACCATGCTAGTTGTATGTGGCACAAGTATCTCTCCAAAGTACGTTGTGGAATCAACATGGGGCTCACGCATCGCGTAATTTGTGCTGCCCTACCGATAAAATCCTCATCCATGCTGCAGCTTGCCGCTGCCGGATTGAAACAGTGGCTGGAGTGCTGGCACTCCCTCCTCATTCTAAAACACACTTCGTGGAGGAAGTGCAACTTTGGTAGTAGTGGGAAATGGGGTAAGAAATCTTTCTGAGCAGCAGCAGCTTCATACACATAGGCCCTGCAAAAAACGTGAAGGGCATCACTGATTTGACAGCCAGCTTCCTTTGGAATAAGAACATCATGGGAAAGGATTCCCCGCATGAACTCGTTGATCTTTTTGGTGCCCAGAACCTTAGCAATCCATTTGCAAAATAAACAGCCAGCTTAGGCTCGATCCTTTATATTCCTTGGGGGGTTCCTATATTAGCTATATAAAATCACCGCCCTTAAAAACATTAGCCAGGAAAATGATAGATGCAACACAATCCAATTCAACACTTTAAAACTGAAACCCATGCAGGAAAAACAATCAAAGCGTATATGGGGAGAAGCGAAAATGCGAAGCTTTTCTGATGCAGTAGATGTATCGATGTTTTTCTCGCAGTAATCTTCCAAAAATCTCAAGAAATTTGACGTGATGGCAGCCTTGTTCCAAGAACCGTTCGCCTCGTTTGACCCTCCCCCGCCAAAATTTGACAGATCAATCTTCCGGATGATGGGGTCAATTTTCATCCTTTTGCAATATCTTTTGTATTCCGCTGCAATGATCGATACCCTTTTGTCGATTGATGACTCTGGGATAAGGTTTTGTAGTAGCATGACGCCTGATGCCACCCAGGCCTTCCCCATGCCCAGATGCAACATATGCCAGGGATCTATAAGATGGAAGCGAGATTTTCCATTAGGCCCTTCGTCTACCAACAGTTTTTTTGTAAATACCGACTCCCTGATCCACGGGTCTTCCAGCTGATGATGATAAGATTCTTCCATCGCCTTTTCTGCCATCTTCCTTATATATCCGTGTGTTTTAAGTTGATTTGGAAAACAAATAGGTGGATGCAATATATCACAAAAATAGATCAACAAAAACAAGGTTTTTATGGGTCATATAAAGATATATACTTGGATCCGTGCCGTAACTTTCATTAACTTGAAGAAGACTTCTGCTTCCAGGGGAAGTGCAGGATATATTTTTAATGTTATACGACTGGTACAAGAAAAGCTTTTGAAAAACATTTGAAAAACATGGATCAACATACGAGGCTAGTGACAGGTCCTCCCAATCTATGCCCTGACCGCATAAGCACAGATGGCATATTCCAGCCCCTTCAACGCCAACCCCATCAACTTGCCCATCTTCGGCATCCTTGGCCCCTTTTGGGGCTCGGCGGTATGATCTCTCCAGGTTGGCAGACCCCACCTTGGATGTGCATGAGAAGATTTTCGAAAGCTTTATATAGATGTGCATGCAATATATTTATATATATGAGACGATACCGATACCGATCCCAAAGGGAGTACAAATCAGAGATATCCCAAAAAATTAGATGCAAAATCTCTACATGCAATATATGCAAAAGGCAAGTAGCCAAATAACTCCAGTCACCCTTGTTTCCCAGAACAATAGGGAAAAACCGGTCGTGGGATCCGGGTAGAGGGATACCATCCTTTTCAGCTGCGGCCAAATCCGTAATGGCCAGATCAAACAAAGTGTTCCAGATTCTTCGGTCTTCAGCATATTTGTCCTGTGGGGTGGGCACGGGAAAAATTGAATCGCCAAGCATGGCAAAAGGGGTGCAAATAGAATCACCAAATATTGAGAAAGACTTGTGTTTTTAGAGGGGCTCTGTAGAAAATGAAATCTATTGAAATGAATCCGGTATATGTGCATTCTGAATTTAAACCAATATAGTTGTGCATGAGCATTGATCTATATACCTCTTTATATTTCAAATAAAAAGCTTGGTCTTTTCAGCTTCGATTGACCCATTGCAGTCCTTAGGACACACAAGGATAAGCATACGTGTTTGCATTCCAGTCTTGATAAAGTTGAGTGGGATGCCTTCACTAGCTGCACGGAAACGTTCCTCCCTGATATTCCTTCCTCGTTGACGAGAACCATGTCCAATAACCCCCTGGAAGGAAAGAACCAAAACGCCGCCCTTTTTGTAAGTAACTCCTTCATCACCATGAAAAAACAGGGGGATGCATCTCTTGAGGGGTTTGGCTCCCCTGTCGGCCTCTTGCCACAGCCCGTGGCGTGGCGCAATAGATTTATATTTGGTCCAGAAGTCGAGAAGCATGTGTTCAGCATCAACTAAACTGTGGCCACCTAAAAGGTGGCTAAGATCATTGTACTCAGCCATCTTTTGCATAAAGCTACTTGGTTTTAGCCAGGGAAATCCAGTAAGAGGGCCAGTCTCGACCACAGAAATCTCTACTGGGTAATAAAACTTGTATCTTCGGAAGACCTTCACAATGGCTTCTTCCTTACATGAGAGTGGCCATCGACGACAGATATATATGATCCCTCAATCTGTTTATTTGGGGGGCTGAACAAAAAGAAAATAACGCAGCCAGTAGTAGCACCACAAAACAAGAAAGTCTTTTAGGATCAGTTCTATATCCACTAAGAGTCTGCATGAGCGGAGGATGCTGATTGCAACTCAGTTAAGACAGGGCACAATCCTGTAGTACGGGAAGATTCACGCACGTCGCGCCCTTCCGCAGCTGCAAAAGCCAAGAGCTCATTGAATTTCTCCTTTGCAATGGTTATAGGTTGGTTAGGTCATTGCTCAAAACTCAAAATAAACACATCTATGAAAATGAATGTTGCATGGTATACATCATCATTGGATGTTAAAACAAACTTTTCTATAACGAAACATCAATTATGTGACTCATGATCTTCAAACCACGTTTTGAGGATTCCAAGGTGAGAAGTGCTCTATGTATCACACCTCCAATCAAAACAGTATCCAGTGAATATCAAAAAGATATACTGAGTCAAACTGTTTTTTTCCAAAAAAGATTTCGACAAAGATGAATACAAACATGTAAATATACATACAGCATACAATGCACTCACTCTACACCAAGATCCTTTCTATGGAGTTATTTCAGCCAAGATTCACCCCTGCCATACTTCCAAGCGAGTTGGCGTGCTTTGTGAGAGACACCTGGCATTCTGGGTTGGTCAGGTTCCCAAAATTGGGTGAAATAAATAAGATCCATTTGACAGATTTTAACTCAACATTAGAAATTATCTTTCGTGTTTGCCAACGATTTTTTGCCAACAACCTTGGATGGGGTTATTGAGATCGAGGACTTGATTTGAGAGGACTTGATTTGCCAACCTTTTTTCCAACAATCCCAGCAAATATCTTGAGAGGACTTGATTTTCTAGCATCGATCGATCAGCTGGGGTAAGCCACAGCAATGCATCTTCAATTTGGAATTTCCCTCCAATTTATCAAATGCGGAATTGATGGATTTTCCAATTTCATGGAACGTTCCCGACAGCATGTGGTTCTCCACATGGCTACACTGACCCAAAATCACATCCACAGGATTCTCGCTAAAGTCCAAAAGATTTTGCATGAGTGAGTGGAAAGACTGGGGGCAACCTTTTACATTAAGTTTTTTAAATGGAAACGGGTTTGAATTCTCAACATGGATTTGGCCCAATCTGAAAAAAACTCAACATGTTCAACTTCTAACTCGAGATCTGTGGATGCTCAGGAGCGTGGCTTCTTCGCCTTCTTGACCTTTGCAGGCCCAGCTGCAGTGGAAGCGGGTTCAGAATCATCAACAGGGTGTTTGCCCTTCTTCCCATTCCTCCCACCTTTTTTGGGTGGCTTCTCTGGCTGGCCCTTATTCTTTTTGCCAGGTTTGTTGCCCTTCCCCTTACTAGCCCCAGACTTGGCCTTTGGGCCCTTTGGGCCCTTTGGACCCTTTGGACCCTTTGGACCCTTTGGTTGAGTCTCAGCTGGTCTCGTCTGGCTCTCCTTGATGCCGTTTTCCTTGGCAAATTGCCTGCATTCCGGGGTGAGCTGGGATGAAATTGAAATACTTATCCTACATCAGGATCTTGGAAGATGCAAATGAGAAGGCTGATACTCTATACATCTAAAGGGTCACTGGATGATTCAAACGGAATATTGGACTGGCCTGTAGCGGGTATCCAAAGGGATCAGATCAGAGCACCTCAGTTAAGGATTGCCGTCATGTTGAAAAATCAATGAACCGCTCGCTTCTTTTGTATATATATATATGCAATATTGAAAACTATTTTTCAACATACGCTATATATATATATAGGTTTCATCATGGGGAACCCCATGAATATATATCAATATAGAATTGATTTGAATGATCACATGACATCATTTGTGCATTGAAGGCTCTGTTTCCTCACAGAGTTCTTCTCCTCAACGATTTTTGCCAACAACCTTGGATGGGGTTATTTATCGTGTTTGTTGATTGTTCACGAACTTCCCCCAAAACAGTCCTGAACTTGTATCATCATTGACCGTGCAGGACTCATAAGACAAACTCATTAGGTTAAACAAGCAGTTTTTTTCTCCTCCATGAGTGGTCAGTTGGCTCTACATGTTGCCGCATGGCTAGGTCGTTTGAAAGACCTAAAAACTATATATACCAAAAAAGGACCTGGCTGATTTGGTCGCACACTTTCACCGCCATCCCGCATGTTGCGGCAACCGGTTTGTCCTCAGGATAGACCCAATGATAGGATCCAAAGATGTCCAAACATGAACTATATATGAACATATATATAAATTCTAAATATACATATGTGAATTATTTGTTAAATCTTTATATCTATAAATACATAAAAAGAAACTATACTGGGAACATAGCTGGAAGAACAAACTTGACTCAAAAGCATATATAACTATATACTCATCAAGTATCCGATGTGGCGCTGGATCATGGCCCCTTCAACAAAGGATGGTGAAATTGCTTCATGTGAAGCGTAAAGCACTTTCATCTTCTCCCACTGATCTTTTTCACGAACATATCCGTAGAGGTCATTGAAGAATCTCCAGTAAGCACAGTGAGTAAAACCTATTTTGTAGATGCATGGCTGGTACTTCTCCAATGTTTGATCCAAAGCTCGGTAGCAATGTTTGAGGATGGCCCCTGCAGTCTGATTTGGTCTGGGGAGATCATATCCCAGACGTATATCATTCTCAATTAGCTGAAAGCATTCCCTTGTCCTCGGGAGCTTCAAAGTTGTTGAATCCAGGGCCATGGACCAATGCGCAGAGTTCGAAGTTCTGGAGGTCATCACTGCGGCCAGAGGGGAAAAGTCGCATGGGGTAGAGGGATCTATGAAAAGTATATGGATATATATATTTACATATGTATATGGGTCGATGTGCTTTCTTGATTCAAGGAAACATAAAGTTGAAATGCTATGTTGAAACAAATGGTCCAGCCTGGAACATTCATAGGACACTTTGATGGTGCTTCAGTACTGGCCTGACCCATGATCATGATAGAAGGGTCGGGGCTGAGGATGTGTTTCAGAAGATGTTCCTATATAGATCATTTTGTACTTGGACTTTACTGCATTTGTTTTTGATGTGATGGAAAGGGCCTGGCGGTTGTAGTCTATAAGCTCTTGAAGCCAGTCTTCTTCACCATCGCCATAGCCAGGAATTGCCATGAGAGTAAGTAGAAAAAAAACAGGCCAAACTCCAACCCCCGTTTGGCTTCATCGGTTTGAACAAATTTATGTTGCGTATATGTGTAGATTGATTCAAAAATATACTGCATATTCAGGCCAATGCAGGGACTTACGAGTGCTCAATCTATAGGCCAAGTAGCTCTGTGAGGGCATCACTCTTTAACTCCCCATCCCGATGTTCCATCTTCAGGTCCGTCATGAAACCAGCAAGATTCCTGTAACTTGCTGCCATGCTGCTGACGAATGGCTTGAGATCATTGGACAACCTCAGTGGTTGATTGAATTGACTGTGGCTTTTTAAGACTAGATCGTTGGTGATGGCAAGTCACAGTTCAGGTATATTGTTTTCATAATATATGCTCAATTGCAAATTTAATGTCCCTATTAAGGCCCCACATGGCAGCCCTAGCATAAAATGAATCATATACATGTAGCCTATATAGAAACCGAATTTAAATGAGGCACCTTTCCGACTGATCATTCTTCACTGTTTCAAGTCCAGCAATCATCTTCTGGATACCCTGCTGCTTCTTATCCAGCATGTTCATGTAAGCATCGAGATCCGCCACAGGCTGGCCAGGGACACCCATCGAACAAGTTCTTTTGGCTTGTGGAGGACAAGGGTTGGTACATATATATACATACTTTAGCTGAACAACGTATATATTTATAAATCATTATAAATCTATGTAGTTTGATTTGGTATCAATTCAACAAATGATGCTAGATGGAAGCACTTCCCAAACCACGGTCCTTGTCACCCACCACCTCTGGCTTCGGAATAGCATCTGGGATGTTGACGGAAAAGTTGGGATCAAGTCCTTGTGGAGCTTCCTTTGATGTCCTTTCCTTAGCGCACAATTATATGTCAAGTGCTGAAAAAGCTTCGTGTCGAGCAATGTGAATTGAAAATACAACATATACATTCTCTTGAACTCTTGGTTTGCAAATATGTTGTCTATATATACTTCAGCACTCTTGTGTATAAGGAAATGCTACTATTATATAGTTTCAAATTGATGGAGAATGTAAAAGTAAAGGAGAATCATTATATATAACTTTCATGGATAAAGTCCGGTGTGTCAATCTGACCCCTAAAGCATGATGATCAAATACATGATCAAACAACCAAATCATAGATTTGTTGGCACATCTAGTCGTGTAGTGGGTGGATATTGAAACGAATGTGGCCAAGGGGCCCCCAAATCAGTCTCCTCCTTCTCACGGGTGGTGTCCGCCTTCTTCAAAAGGGTCTTGTCTTGCAGGACCACGTAAAACTCAGAGACATCATTGTTATACTGCCATGGCCTTAAGGGGTTGTGGGACGAAGAAATTCTACCCACGGTTGTGTCGTGGCGGCTGTGGGTCTCCATGTTTTCTGAATTTAAAGTATATATAATATATACAAAAAATACGTATATATATATATATATTTGATATCATAAAGTTGAATACAGATTTTTACAAAACAAGTTTGGGCACCCTGACCGTACCAACGACTCAGGGAACTTTTTGCAGTAGCTGAGAATTGACTTGATCGAAGCTGGGGAAAACTGGTTGAGCTTCTTGAGAGCCTCCTCTGTTAACCATTTTCCCTCCACCTCTGACTCACGAGAAGACATCCTCTCTTTGATGAGACTGAGCTTGCTGGTGAATTCTTTCTGTAGGGGTGGCAACGGGGAGCTGGGCATTTAGAAGAGATTGATATAAAACCATTTCAATTCAAGGTGTCCATTTTATAAACATGATATATAAATCTATGTTTTTGAGATCCGTTTTTTTGATATAAACATGTTGTTGAACAGAAGCTGACCAGAACAAAAGAACCATTTGTATATAGTTTATCCATTCCCAACCTTGACCCGCTTGTATGCATCACGCTTAATCCCGTGCTTGGCCAAGCATTCAAGCAACGCCATCTCCAAATGTTCGCGGGACTCGCCGCCTTTGGCAAACTGCCGAGTTGTCTCGGCGTCTATGTTATACTTTCCACTGGCTTTCTGCTCGCACAATCTCCTACACCGCATCCTCAAAGCATCGGCAGAAAGAGGAACCTTAGGAATTCCATAGAGTGGCAATTGTCCAAAGAAATGAAGAGTAATGAGATGGGAAGTCAATGGTTTCCAAAATGTTTTCAACACTAAGAGGTCAGGCTATACATTTATGGAAATCTCAGTGTTCTATATAGAAAAATCCTGATGTATAAAACTGGTTAGGATACAAACAAATGCAGTATATGTTCGATTCAATCAAGGGACAATTTTTCCATCAGGTGTTGTGATGGATTCTTCTTCTTCTTCATCACTCTCTGATTCATTTGATTCACTCTCATTGTTGGGGGGGTTCTTGGTCTTGTCCTTGTTTGCAGGCTTCCCCATATCCGTTTTGTTGGCTTGGAGTTGAAGCATCTTCTCATACGTATCATTCATCTTTACCAACATAGCTTGCAATTGAGAAGTTTCTGGGGAGACTGGTGTGACTGGTTGTGGAGCCGCTTCACTTGCCTTAGCCTTGAATAAGGCCTCAAGTTCCGCGATTCTCTGCTTCATGGCCTGCTGCTCAGCATGGGCAGCCTCCAATTCAGCTGCCTGAAGGGGTGGTTACCAGAGAATATATATGTGCATATTTTGAATTTAGAGTTGTTATAAACATTGGCAACTGAGATCAATCTGAACTATGATACATTTTGGTGTAAAAGCTTTTGATTTACAAAAACATTGCAATTCCACCTGTTTGGCAACTGCGGCAGGATCATGAAAACCCGTCATCGGTGTAGCAGGTACCGGTGGGCTTGCTGGTCGTGAAAATTCCTGTTGGTTCTGGTGGTTGAAGGCAATCTTTTGTATATAGAGTACTTCTGGTGGGAACAAACATCCATAAGTGGAGTAACTAAAAAAGCAATACCTTCAAATTATCCAAGACTCAGCAGGTACAGTAGAGGCAGGAGAGGGTGGGACAGGCTGCAAACAAGGTACCTTAGCTTGTTGCAAGCTTTACTTGGATATCAACGTTTGTTCTCTCTGTCTCTCTCTCTATATATATATATACATATAAATATATAAATTTAAATGTGAGTCACATGCAGTAAAGTATATACATGTTCTTGGGCCTTTGGCTACCTTGGTCTAACCGAAAAGGAAAATTCATGAATCAGGTGTTTGTAAATTCATTTCCCATAAGAGTCTCCAACAACATCCCCCACCCAAGATTGACCACACCAAGTGAAAGACACTCGCGACTGCTTGACTGCTTGCTGCGGTGTTCTAGCAGGAGAAGCTGCCTCTTGCTTGACACCAGCCTTTGCTCCAACCTCAAAGCTGGTGGCTTGCTAAGGGGTAATGGGCTGGTATCGTGGTCAGGCCAGGCACATATCTATATATATATATATATTTGCATCATGAGTTCAAGATGTCTTTTCAAGTGTACGGATCCTTCATAAGATCCAAAAAGCAATGAAAAAAAAAAATATATATATATATATCAACACTTGTCAACAAAAGTATCCATGCATAAACTGAAAGAGAGTATACTCCAAGGAAGTATTCATGGTACAAGTTTTGCAACCAGGTAACTTCATTTTGGCGAAGTGCAGTCATCACCAGCCCTGTCACCTTTGAAGAATTTAAAGAGAAAGAGAGAGAGAGGGAGCTGATGAGTCAGGTGAGGATCCTTTTTGATATATACATAGCAGGAGTCCTCAATACACTGATGGTGAAAAACAAGTTCCCAGAATCATCACTCATGTGGTTGCACACGTGTTTCCGATAGCATGCAAATATACACTTGAACAGATACATCTTCATCAGTATACAGGCAAAAAGTGACACCACATACTTGAGAATTATATGTGAACCCATCCATTCTCAGGTGATCCTGCCTTCGATGCATTCGACTGGTCAAGCCGAATACCAGCCAGGTGGGCGACATGTTGGATTCCATTCTCTAAAGTCTGACAGCTCCATCCTGTGGTTGGGACATCAGACACAAGCGAGTCCCGAGACATCCCTGGTGCCTATAAAGAACTCAAAGGTAAAGGTCCAAGCTATAACGTATCACCCCTAAACCGAAATGGCTGCATCAAAGAATATAGAAACTGGAACTCCATTGGTACACCGTGATTTGTGCTGTCAATCAGAAAAGTTGTTCAATCATGTTAAATTCCACCTTTTGTAAATACCCTTTTAACATGTCAGCTTCAGCTATCTACGGAAGCATCTGTAAAAACACCTGGGTTGAAAGACCGAGGATCAGGACCACCCAATCAGATTACAGCGTGAATATGCAGAAACCATATGGGAAAATGTGAGATTCACTGTGTTTTTGCTTACTCCCAAAATGGTCAAAAAAACCATTGTTTTTTTTGCGCCAATTTTGCGTAAAATATGCGCAAGTTGAACGCAATCTGAACGCAATTTGAACGCAATTTGAACGCAATCTGAACGCAATCCGAACGCTTTTCGTTTTTTTACGTCCACAGCATGGATATTCATGTCCAATTACGGATCCCCCAAAAGTGGTAAAAAGCACCCCCCCCAAAAAAAGAGAAGATTTAGGGTCGAATCCATGAAACCCAAAAGCTTTACTAACCCAAATGGAGAAAAACAATGAAAAACACATCTGGGTGTCTATTGGGTTTCATGTGGTAATGTTCCCCTTCAATTTAAAGCTATATGTTTATACCTTCCTTTCACAGCCGTTCTGGAGCAATTTGGGTGGTCCATTAAAGCTTGAAGTATTGTTTTCAAGCACCTCAAGGCCTTTTCTTCCCACCCAGAATCTCTTCTTTGGTGGGAAATGCTTGCTTCCAAGTGGGTGGTATTTCCAGGTGGCGATTGCCACGCAAATACCTGATGCAAGGGAGTAGCTTGGCCTCTTCCCATGTACTCCATTCTAGATCCTGGAAAATATATTCAGGGCTGTTTTCATCAGAAGACACTTCAGGGCGTCCAATTCCCCCAGTCACCACGCCAGGAAAGAGACTCTTGATCTTGTCAGCAAAGGCCTTCGGATATGTCCTGGGCTGGTGGAAATCACATGCAGTGAATATATATAAATTGAGGGGGCAAATGAACCCCATTCGTGGTGCAAATGCTGAAATCTTTTCATTTTGACCCTTTGGATGTCAATTCAGATCGATACAATATATCAAACAGGAATCATGAATGATCAATTTGATAAGTGTTGTATCTCTATCAAAACCAGACAGCTGGGCCAATATATATATATATAGAGAGAGAGAGAGAATATATATGCAATTGCAGAAAAGAAGCTGGGTGGATTTCAATTGTTTTGTTCCACAATAGCTGACTTTCCCAGATTTGGAAATGGTCCGCTTTACTGTCTTCACCTTCGGTTTTGGAAGTAGCACTCTCTTGTAGGTTCCCCGGTCCAGCAGCTGAAAGTACACATTGTTGCAAAAACCAATGTGGGGTTTTGGTGAGGGAGCACCATAGTGTCCTGCCCACCAGGAGATGCGAAACACCTCGGGTCCATCCCAGCACAGTCCAGGAAACTTAGAAACCATGCAGGAGTTGGGAAACAACTTGGAGGATCATGCCTATAGAATTCAAAAAACAGGATATATATGCAATTAACTTTATATATAGACTATAAGATTTGCAGGTGAGGCACGCTGGATGGTGACAAACCATGGGAAATCTATAACCCACTTAAGATCTATAAAGTTAAATTGTCTCCTCGAACTATGTGTGATGATGTGATCTTTTGCGTGAATCCATCTTTATATATATATAATGCATGTTTAGCTGGGCAACCTTGATGGTACGACAAAGCCATTGGAATCGGAAGAACTCCCCCATCAAACTGCTTTTGGGCTGCTCCAATAGGAATGACCCACCCCTTGCGACACATAGGGCTATGAGCAGTGTGCACCTAAGTTGGGTCACACAAAGATCATTCAGCGATCTTGTTTTGCAAGTTGAATACGAATTGAATACGAAGGGCTTATTGTATCTGAAAAATAAAGATAGACAATTGTATACAAGTAAATTTACATATGTATATATATATAAATACAAACATAAAAATATATATATACAAATTTACATGCATATAAATATATATATATATATCTATTTAGCTGTTGGTAAAGTGTTGCTAGCACCAACTCAATTTTTATGGTCCTTGAACAAAAACATGTACGGAGAAACAAAATGCAAAAACATCAAACTTGCAACAAAATAAGGCAAAAGAAAGAATCCGACTCACCATGGTATTTGCATTCTCCACGTATTTCCGGGAAGGGTCCCCCTCCGGTAGTAATAGACTCCTTTTGGATGTGAACACATTGAGGTGAACCCAGCTGGAGCAAACGGTCCCCCACATGGTTGCGAAACCAGATTCACTTCCACATAGGATGAGATGAATCGCAAGCCTCAGAGAACAATGCAAATGAGGGGATTGAGAATAAATGACCTGTTGGGAAGATTTGCATTTTACATGTATACCACATGCGGTTTGATGTAAATGGACCTTTTCTCTTGAAACAAAAAGTTATATAAGTTGTTGCAATGTCAAAAAGACACGATGAAGATATTCAAGGACATCCAGACCAATTATACTGCAATCTATATACTGTATATGGTCATCCTTTTGGTCAATTCAACAAAAACTAAGGAAAGAACGCCATCCCCGCATTGGTCAAAATATCCAGTGGGTTTTGTTGCCCTGGATTTGGTTTGAGGTCTTGGATATCAATACCAACACTTGTTGCCGAATCTGCCCTCACTGCACGCCAACAGTTTCCGACACCAGCGAAAAACTCGATGAACGTGAGATCCTGCACTGAGGCAATGGCGAAGTGCCTTTTTGGAAGAGTGGAAGGCCCGACTATTCGAAGACCAGCTGGGTTGGGAAGGACATATGTTTTATCAAGAACAATAAAGTGTATATAGAAAGATGTGTGACATGAAGGCCTTTTTGTTTAGGTCATATATATATATAAATGTAAATATCTTTTTATATATCCTTCTCATGGTTTGCATTCACAGAATCAACAAAAATCCTGTTTATGGAATTGGTGAAATGTGTTGGAAATCAAAGTTGGCTCCTCCTGGAAATTTGGCAAGTTTGAAGCAAAGGCGGTGAGCAGGACAAGATAAATGAACGCCTGCACGAACAGTAGACCCAAAAGGTGTAAAGGTATGAAATGTGAAAGCCATGACTGTACACCCCAATATCTAAAACGTTGAAGTATATATATCATATAAAGATTTCGGCCTGTAAAACTTCATGGAGCGGTGATTGAGTAGAGGACCAGACTGTTTATTTATCAAAGTACACGCAGAAACATCAAAAACATTGCATGCAATCTATATAGCACTTGTTTGCATGAACAGGTGCATATATATTTATATATATTGATATATAAATATATACACAGGAAACACACCGTATTTCACTTCATGCCTGGTTAATTGCAAACCTGGGAATCTTGAATGACCACATGATGAATTCAAATTTCAGACTATATATATACAAAAGCATGACCTTCAAAAGAGAGAATCACTGCATTGCATTCTTTTAATTTTGCAGCAGGAGCCTTAGGGAGTCGAAGGGCTACCAGCCGCTTCACCAGATCACCAACACCATCACCACGTGCACCCGCCATGGGTAGCCACAAGATTGTCCCCGGAAACACAGATGAACACGCAAACTTTTTTTTTCGTTCACATGTGTAAATATATAAGGACTAAACATGTTATAACATGAAATTCACTAAATAGTAAATGTTACGCATTGCATATAAGACCTGTACTTAAAAAAATCCAAATTTAGGCATGGTGCATATATGTAAGACCTGTCCGTGTGAACGTTCCTCCAAATGGCTGCCAAGCTGGCGAAACATGATCGAGGGCAGGCTCTATAGCGTATAAATATAAATACATCCATCCAACAAACGATTTAGATCGACCATTTTGTTTCCAACACCCTTTGCCCTTTTACAAAGTGGGAATTGGAAGGAAACAATCCAAATCCATTCCCCCTGTGTTTTTGCATTAACCTCGCAAAAAAGAAACGTCATATGCTTCATGCAACTTGAGACACACAATCTCTCATTATATTTTGCGTGCAATAGATGCATGCTATGGCATGCTAAATGTATATTCTAAATATATATAAGTTCTAGCACGTCAGCATGTTCTGCGCAGTTTCCTCTCATTCAACCTTTGCTGAATACCATCTTAACTTCTTGATTGCTGATGAAATCACCTTTGATTGTAAGCGAGGCTAGCTGACCTGAAAAAGTAGATTCTCCGTAGTTCCTCCGGCACGCAAAACGGCCTCCTCTCTGTTTGATCTTCAGGTGCTTTTTCACGCCCATGTAGACCTGGCACATGTAGCCAGGCGAAGACGGGAAGGAATATGGGTTAGACAACTTTCTGTCAATCAGCGATCTGCGATAGACATTTCATTGCTTTATATTGCGAACTGATTCAAGTTCTATAGATCATGAAGTTGTTGCCGCCTCTATTTACACACAAAATGATTTCCTTTCAATGATCTTCTTGATGGAACTATACATCAAACAAAGGTGACTCACATGAATCAAAACTGAAGAGAATTGTATATCATTACAGTCACTATATTTATATATAGAGCGCTAAAAGAGGATGTCGACGAAAAGGATTAGATCAGCCAGGAAGCAAGAAACTGCATGACTTTTTCCCTGCGCTGGATGCCTAATATGGTCTGTTTTGAGATTTTGGGTTGTGACCAACTTAACAACCGCACGAGCTTAATTGACAGATCAGATTGATCTAGCAAAATGCCAATCTTTGGCACAAAGAAGTCCTATAGCAATGGATTGTCATACGCATGCATTCAACGAGGCCCCAACCCCACATGTGACATTGAGACAGTCGTGGGAAAACTGACTCCGCGAAATGATGCGATAAAGGTGTAACAATTCTCTGTATATATAGCGCATGCATAAGTCACATCATATCACACGCAAGGTTTTTTTTCATGCAGAAGGTTTCACTATATATACTGGGTTGTCAGGAACCATCGTTGTGAACATGTAGCGGTGAACCCATGAATCGGCTTAGTCTATTCGATGTTCTCTCGCAAGCTTCCAGAGTCTATATGTCAAAAAAAAGGATCCTGCATGATAATTCTTTTTGTCGTAGTATAAAAGAAAATATATACCAATCAAATGGCTTGATTTCAATTGTTGATGTAACTACCCAAGTATGAAACGGTTTTTTTTCAAAGCTTGCTGGAACAACTATCCCCATGGCCTTTAGCCAGCCAACCCCTCAAAAATTGTAAACTCACTCTTCAGCAAGAAGGTGCTCACTGTAAGCTGCTCGGTGTGAGGCATCAAGAATCTTCTTCAGCTTCACCATCTCAGCTGACTTTGGATCAGGCTTCTTCTGCCGTTGAAGTGCACTGACCTGGGCACCGAGAGGTATATAAAACAAATTCAATTGAGAAAAGCTGGTGAAAGATATATTTTTTTTGAACTGCATGTGATGCAAATATCTTGAGATGGTTTTTTTTCTAAGGGTTCCGATTTAACTTTACAACATTGAAGGTACCCACAAACTCTGACAGCACATTGAAAAAAAAATATATATATATATGAAGTGGTTGGGGACACCCAGAGAGTCATGCAACAGAAGTCTCAAGGCAGTGAATATTTTTTTGGGGGGGATCCAATTGGTCTTCCAAAAAGAGATGGATATAAGTTCAGTTCACATTCACAAATCCAGACTTGGATGAAACCAACTGAACATGTGTACATTCGCCTTTATAAAAATCGTTTATAGGGAAGGGAAAATTGTTTCATGTCCATTGGTTTATCTCATTGCCATCATCCCTTTACTTGTTTGGAACTTGAAGTTTCTGTATGTAGATTTATATGTATTTAAAGACGCAACTTTGCATCCAACGGTTGCAAACAGCATGTTGGGCAAGACACGTATAGTCCGGCCACAGCCAAATTCGAATAAGTACAAATGGTGGGGTGGGAGAAGTATGCCACCTGCGTCCTTTTGGGTTTCTTTTCCTTTGACTTTTTGGCCCCCCCAGCAGGATCCGTCTTAATCCCAACCGCCATTCTGCTCCAGTAGGTCGACAACTCACAAACGTTTTTGTTAATCTCAACCCACTCGAAGTTTGGGTGACAACAGTTGGATGATACACACTCCTTAAGGGTGCTAGCAACCAACTCCTTAGCGGCTGGATCAATTGGTGTTTCCGTCTCTTCGGATGGTTTCTTTTCCTTACGTTGTTTCGTTTTCTTTGGGCTCTTCAGTGCCTTCTGATCTTTCTTCTCATCAACCGTCTCAGTCTTAGAGGTCTTAGCAGTCAGTTTTTCAGCTGCACGTTTTGTTCCCTTTTTAGACTCACTGGAAGTATGGGCCTTCTTTGGCGAATCTGATCCTCCAGTCCCTTTATTTGATCCTCCAGTAGTCCCCCCTTGTTCTGCAGTCTGCTTCCCCCTGTTGGCTTTTTTGGGTGGTAAATTCCTAATTTTCCTAAGCTTCCGCAAACCGCGGTTGTGAGCCTTCTTGGTCGTGGGGGATGTGGAAACTGCAGCTTCGCAAACTTCTGTGGTGACCTCAGTAATCACATCCTCAGTTGACGGGCCGGTGGATTCTTCTGGGGTCTGCTGTAAAGATCGCTTGCGTGGAGCTTTCTCTGCAGCCGTACGTCCCCTCTTCTTAGTCTGTTTCTCTTCTTCCTTAGCTTCCTTCTTTTCCTTTTTTTTCCTGTCCTTTTCTGCCTTCTTTGCTTGTTTGTCTTCCTTCTTCTTTTCTTTATCCACCAAAGCCTGTGCCTTCTTCAACCTTTTATTTTCCCTCTTGTCCTTCTTCATTCTGAATTGCTTTCGTCTGGTGACGAGCTCATGCTCAGGAATGTGTTCCTGACCATTTTCATCTAAAGCCACCTGCATCACACACAGCGTGTTGGAGCGAGTATGCATTTGTGTCAGTGTCATAATATATAAAAACAAGTTACACTGGAAAACTCCAACATATATCTAAATATATTTATATATGTATAACGAGTTGATGAGATATAAAAACATATATATGTATATATATAAATTGGATTTGCATTTCCTAATCATATATATACGAACTCCAAAAATGCGAATAAACACCAATTCCAACATGTCTAGCCACATGCAGTTGAACATCAAAAGTTAACATGTTTGTTCCCTGCCTCCCCATTCGAAGCCATTGTTTTCAAGTTCTCCTCATGACGTTCTACTTTTCTTAAGGTTTCGGCTGCAACATCTGTTGTGAGTACGGTAGATGGTGAGCAAACCAGCTGAGTCTCTTCTTGGTCCCCATTGAATTGAAGTTGGGAATCTCCTACCACCAGGATCGCTTCTTTGTTTTTCTTCTCCTCGCCAAAACCTGCATCAATGAAAAATATTTGCAACAAATAATGTTTTCTCCATCCTGTAAATGGCTTAAAATCTGATGTCCTATAAATATACATATATATATATATAATATCTTTAGAGCATGTCTACAACAGAATTAAAAAAAGAGGAAGGAACCTACAAAACCCAAAGTAACCCCGGTATCTACCAAGCAACTCTGCACTTTGTCAGCTGGCAGGTCATCATCGAGTTTACCTGCAAGCCTTAAGGTGCATGTGGCGCACGGTGGTAGTTGGCATTTGTCGTATGCAAGTGCTACCTTGGTTCCAAAGAACATGTATATATATATATATATAGTAAAATGATCTGGAAGGAAAATAAACATTATAAGGATCAAGAATCCACCGCCATGACACTATTGGGATCCAAAATGAATCAAGGCACTGCAATTCTTGAATCTCTTTCAATGCATTCTTGATGATATCCACAGTAGCAGGATCCATTGCCGGAAGTGGTGGACTAACTTCACCCTCCTCATCTGATAAGATCACAATTTGGTCGAAATCCTCAACAGGGGCTGGAAGTTGGAAGCAAAACAAACAAATTCTATATTGAAACAAACATGGGCTATATATATATATATATAAAAGTGAAAGACCTTTCGTTAAATGAACGATTCATAGTTGTCTTATATAAAATAATCCAAAGGTCTTTTGAGTCTATATGTAATTTTTTGGGGGGGTATCTGTAAAGCTGTTTGGAGGAAAACACCAAACAAATGCCATAACCCTTTCCTCACAAGCCTTCGTCTTGTGCAACGAGGGTGCTGAATCATTTTCGTTATGTTCTGGGGGTAAAGATGTAGCTGGCGGGACAACTTTTGCCACTTCTGGCTCAGGCAATGTTTGTTGCGAAGCTTCAACAACAACAGGGATCTCGCTTGGAGCATTTGGAAGGCTGGGTTCTTCCGCTGGAGCTGGAAGGGGTGGAGCTTCTGCGGACTCTAATGCTTTTTCTATATCTGCTTGAAAATCGAAATCATCAAAAACCAACCGCTGGCTTAGGATGGGTTGCGAATCTGGGTCCGCAAATCTTTGAACCCCCTCAGGCTCCCCTGACTCCAATGCCACAGAAGAAGTAGTTGCTTCACGCACTGGCTCCCATTCCTGTGATGAAGCGAGTTGATGGAATGTTGTGGAGATGATTGCCGGATCAATGTTTTTGATACTAAGATGTTTGGGTCATTCCACTATATATATATATATATATATGACTTATCTTAAATACACAGGTATATGCACGCCTTGAAATTTAAACTTCCCTTTATAAGGAGAAGGATTTGTCTTTTCTGACAAAAAAAAGGTTTCTGCAAAAAGTGGGGAAGACCAAATTGAATAGGGTCTATATATATAATAACTACTGCCACCGAATGCTTCTTAATCCTGATCATCACCCGCTTTTGTTCTCTCTTTGACCTATCATCATCAGAAATGTCGCTATCGTGATCATGATCATCATCACCATCATCATCAACATCGTCATAATCACCATCATTATCATATGCATCGTCAAATCTATTCTCATCATTGTCCATCAACCTCATCAACTGTCTATATGGTCTTTCTTTTGGCGCCACATCATTGAAACATATAGGTTTTAGATTTCCAGCTATTTTCATGTTTTTTGCAACATTTTGCTGATCCATGCTGATGCCTAAATCTAAAAATTATATAGTCTAAGTATATAGATATATAAATATACTGAATATAAACATTGATGTCACCTGCGTGCAATCTCAGACCTATAAGGACTCGACTGACCCAACCACATTTTCCGTGCCTTCGTGTCAAAGCCGAAGTCCTCGACCAGGCCAATGATGATTGTGTCCTTCAGGGATGGATGTTTAGGACCGGTGTGTGGGCAGTTCAAGGTGTGGGGAGGAAGAATTTGCGAAAGCCTTCCTTTGAAATGATATTAGATCTAAATTGTCTCGTTCAACTTGATGACCCATTGTGACAAAACAAGAGAAAGACATTTCATTATATGATCTCCAAATTTGAAAACCACAGTCCTCAGGTGGAGTTTCTCGGTAAGTAAAGGTCTTCATTTTTCCAATCAAACGGCGAATGGCCCAAGCCTCTTGATAGTAGACATCTCCTCCTTTAAATACCTTTGCAGTATCATAGAATTTGGAGATCGATTCTATCAGGCGATCCACTTGAGGGAGTTTCTGGGAATTCTCCTTCATGAGCCGGAACACCGGCGACAACACATCAGCATTGAGCTTTAGATTTTCTACCGTTGCCTCCACAAAACCTTTTTCAGGTTCACCATTCTGATCAAGTCGAAGGAGTAGAGTCAAACCATTCCTCACTCTTTTACGGAGCTGTTCAGAATTGTCCCAAGTACCACTAAGACTTGATAAGTCGTAGTCACCAACTATAGATCTGGGTGATTCAGAAGGTGATGCAGCCCGACCACTAGACCTCACCCTCGCCCCTGAACCCGAAGATGATGAAGCCCTTGATTTAGCAGCTGTTGATCGCCCCATGGTGCCCAAACTATTTGTGATGGGACCCTCAGCCCAAATGGGTCTTGCGGAGGACGGCGAGCTGTATTTGAGTGACACTGTCTGTGCCCGTGCGTCAAAGAGATGTTAAAAACATCCACACCGAGATCTTTCCAGCTATCTTAAATATGTAAAGATCTTATATAATGGATTTGTATATATTTAGACGACTTTTGGATATGATAAGATTGTTTATCATGAGTTGTGATCCTTGACCTCATGGAGCTTCAACTGAAAAAATAAAACAGGTTTTGGTATATATATATATATACATCAACACCTCTCTCACACCGTGATCATTAAAATCAAGCCGGGATCACCTGCAGTGATGCTGTCAGCAACAATCCAGCAGTGATCCAGAGCACACGCATTTCTGGGGGGAGCTAATCCTTTCCATGGGAGATGTTTTCATATATTGCTTTCGTTTTCATGTTAATTTGATCCATGCTGGAAAGTCTCAAAGGTTTGATTGAGAAAGTTTCATATATAAGGTTTCGCTAAATCCCAAATAATGGGATGGCATCAAAGAAGTATAAAAACCAAAAACAATTAATTTTATAGGCTATATATAATTTACGTCCAGGAGCGGTAATTCACGTCCAGAGAGGAATTGTTAGCCATAGATCAAAAAGTCAACTATCTGTAAGATGTAGAGGAATTGTGCTCATACAAGAGCAGCAGGTAGTTGCTAGCCTTGTTAGGACAGGAGGCATTGAATTTACGAGTATTTTGGGGGATCAAACTACATTTGAACACCAACTTACGCCATTTAAGTGTTGGTTGCGAACCGTTCCGTTGCGGGAGATCCTAAGTAAGCCTGTTTGGTGTCTCGAACAAGGAAGATATTGAAGTCACGGATAACCATACGAACACCAAACCGGAAGCATTTCTTGGGACCAGCACCGCAAACATAGCACTCCGGATTTGCTGCAGAGTCATCCAAGTAGTGATTGTACATTGGGCGTGGGTTGGTGGTGTTTGGCATTTATTTTCATTTATTAACATTCAAAAGAGATTGTATCATTTTTGTTGTATACAGTATACATAGAATTCACCCTTTTGTTCGAAAAGGTCGTATTTGGGGAATTGAATAATGATGGCTATCAAGTGACTGAAACCTGACTACAGATGTTTCCCCCCTTCTCTCGTTAAAGCATTGAATTCATACGAATCAAAATGCCCTCGGGTGATATTCACCCAAAAAATCGGGATGTCCTTAATCAAGACGACGACGAC
>Ga0126337_10000339_pt1 | contig 22362 bp, 10 predicted proteins | sample DipCmetagenome_FD_92527 | JGI IMG/M metagenome (GOLD analysis project Ga0126337, IMG submission 92527) | Coral microbial communities from La Bocana,Puerto Morelos, Mexico - Diploria C A metagenome | ecosystem: Host-associated > Invertebrates > Cnidaria > Coral | place: La Bocana,Puerto Morelos...
CTTTAAAAAATCTCCACGAACGAAAACCAACGACTACATAAGTCTCTACTTTCATTCCTATGCTAACGTGTTACCGCTCACCCTGGCTTCGATGCTAATCTATTTTTTCGCATGCCTGTTCCTCAGCAAGACGTAAAAACAATCTGTAATCCCGGGTGAAGAATAGCACCATGAGCACTAAGGAATGATAATCGTGTTTTTACGCCTGAGAGGACGGCCCAAGTTGACCCCTAAACTTTAAGTGAAGGTCTGGTATTTCTTTTAGGTTAAAATTCGTCCAAATGCCTCTTATGGTATTTATATCTCTAAAATGGCACAACTATCTTGCCTTAGATTTATTGCGGAGGGCAGTTTCAGTCTGTCATTGAGTGACAGCATGTCTGTTCTGGGATTTTCAAGATACAACAGAAGCGAGGCAGATGAGCATCATAGAAAAGGAATGAGAAGGAGCTAATAGAAATATAACGATTTAAAAGAACCTTAACACAACATTTTGCATTGCGGACCTATTTTCCAACAACTGGTCATTGAAATGCCTGGTTTTAGAATGATGCACTTTTTGCTTTGTTGAATAGTAATGCAGCTAAAACGCCGAAAACTAGCAGCTCCTGTTCACTGCGGGCACATATCAGTAGTTCTCGTCTCAGCTCCCACACAGTCATAGCAATTATAATCACCCACAATACACCTTTCCCTTGCGGAGATAATTTTAGAAACTGTATAGACCTTTCATTGAGCAAGGTTACGTTATTTCAACGAAATAAGACTGTAAAAAAGACACAAACAGACAAAAGCAACGACAAACCACAACAAAAACAAAAAAAACAAGCGAAAACGTAATACGACAACAAAACAAGCTAAGATTAAGTACAGCAGCAAATAACCTAACCGTGAGAGCTTTTTAACTCATCGTTCTCGTGGACAAATGTAAAACGAATTACAGTGGACCTTCCACCCTCCCCCCCAACTCCCTTCCCAGGGACTTTTCCCTGGCTTAAGAAAGGGAAAAGTCCCTGGGAACGAGGTTGGCCCCCTCCCCCAAAACAAAAATACGGTCACCTCGTTATTACGGCCACGTTTTGTCTTTTTTGTCCCGGCGAAACGCCAATACATTTTCTTTTATGAAAAACCCGTTAATGCAGCCACGTTACTTCCACATTCCGTATGTTTATTATGCTTATTGTTTAGAAGTGCAATGGTGAAATCTGCAAAACTTCATTGTCTTCACTCAATTTAGACTAGTTGTGACGTTTGACTCTACCCCGTTAATAACGACAAGGTTTTATGGCCCGTTAGCAACAAATATTAACAGGATTCCGCTCTGCATTCAAAACATTAAACTTTCTAGAATGTCTATTTTCAAGGTCTACATTTTAGCTTTGGCCTAAAATTTCTCCTTACAGCTTCCCTATACTTCCTGCACTGCGTGTTGCGAGAATTTCACCACTCATCAAAATTATTGGCCTTGTTTACCCATCTATCGCGTCTCCTCTAGGCTTCTTGGTACGTGATAGAATTTCATCCTGTTTTCAATACGTGAAATAATTTCGTTGAAGAATGTTCTTGTCGGTTGAAATATTGGTCGGTAAACGCGATACAAACAGGCGCTTTGAATTTGTTTTCCACGCCATTTAAAAAAATACAATAACGGTACGCGGAAACTCATCTTTATTGATGTATTTATTTATCCCGAACGTTATTGAATTTGGTAGCTAGCGAAGCAAACATGATTATGGCTACTCTTTCGTGCATTAATTACTTGACCTAAATATTACTTTTAAAGAAGCCGCTGATTGCTATCGGGCGCATATCGCTATGAACCGCTAGAACGATTCTGGTGTCTATGTAGATGCGATGACTGCACTGATTTTAAAACGTTCCCTAGAACCGGCAGTAACTTGATTATTTGACCTGGTCATGTACGACTTGTCCCGGACCTTTACAGTCAATTCAGTACAACGTGTTTATACAATCCGTGAACGAGAAGAGCACCATTAATCACTTTACCGCGAGCGCCACGCCCAACGGAATACGTGAAAAACACGCCGTCTTATATCTACTACTCTCAACCGATCTCCAACATCATAATTTAATTTCCGGCAGTTGTTAATTGACACCCTATCGTAAAAAAAAAATCATCACGAACGAAAACCTCCCGATTTTCATTCATTTATTAATATATAACTTCTGCCTCTGGCTAGTCTATCGTGCGTGCCTCTTCCGCAGTAAGTCATACGTACTAAGTAATAATAATCGTGTCTTAACGCCTGAGAACACAATCCAAGGAGACCCCTAAATTTTAAGTGAAGGTCTGGTATCTCTTATAGAGATGGCCATCACTAACCTGACATAGATTTATTAGAGATGGCAGAGATTCTGTCAGTGACTAGGTGACAGCATAGTTGTCTGGGGACTTCACGATGCTACAGAAGCAATGCATGCTTCAGGCAAAACAACATCGTAGTAAAGGAAACGAAAAAGACCTCAAAAAATACGCGCCAGCTTGTCAGAAATCAAACGATTTTAAAGAGCCTTAGCACAACCTTCTGCATTGCAGACCTATATTTCAAATATGTTGGATCGCGATTGATTGATTCATTGATTAGCAATGCAGTTGAAATGCCGCATGCTAACACCTGTAGGCGAACAGTCGCGTAAGCCGGCACATATTAGTAGTCCTAGTCTATGCACCCACCCACATCTTAACACAGCCTTCAGCATTGCGGACCTATATTTCAAGAATGTTGGATCGCGTAACTTGAAGTTTTAAAATGATTTTTTGTTTTGTTGATTAGTAATACAGTTGGAACGCCATAACCTAAAAGCTCCAGTAGACTGATAGTTCCTTAAGCGGGTACATATCAGTAGTCTTGGTCTCTGCACCAACAATACAAACAGGCACCTCTCCTGTGTGGAGATATGCTTTAAAAATGGAAAAAAAAATGGAAAACGAAGAAACAGACAGACAAAAGTAAATACAAAATACAACAACAAAAGCAAGCGAAAACTAAGTACGAAAACAACAACAAAACAATAACATAACCGCGAGAGCTTTATAATTCATTTTCCTCGCGGTTAAACTAATACAGATTGCATGCCAAACCTTAATCTTTCTAGAATCTTTGTCTTGAACATCTTAAAAAGTCTCCTTACAGCTTCCCTGAACCTCCTGTACTACGTGTTGTGAGAATTTCAATACGCATCAAAATGATTTGCCTTGTTTACACACCAAACCGATTTGCTTAACTCTGCATTAGCGATTAGATCCTCTTCTTCTCATCACCTTTAAGTTTGAATTTTCATTGACATCCCGTGTGGGATTGACGATATTGATCTGAATTCATCACGGTCATACCATTGCTTGGGAGAATTTATGGTAAAAATCCGACTGAAACAACAAATTAAATTGGGGATAGAGTTCAATCTACACAACGAACGAAGTAACCTACTCCAAGGACAATTTCGATCAGAAATGTACTTTCTGGCTTCTTGCTACAGCTTCATGAAAGTTAACAGTAATTGACATTGAACAATTTACAACAGAAGACGACTATCTACTCTTGTTTCTTGTTTATAACTATTTGGACAGATTTAGACTCTGTAAGGTTCCTTTCCATTTTAAGACCGCTCTGTATGAAGGGCTAACACCAAACCGCCCTAATTCACTCGACCTAGCCCTTTAAATAAGAGAAAGGTTCTCACAGCCAGGTGTAAGAATTGAGAAAGGAATAACACAAATATTGATGTTGAAACATATATTTCTTTTATTTACATCCAATGATGTGGTTTTGTCTCACCAAAATTATGCGACACTAAAAAGTCGCGTACAAAATTGTAAAAAATATTATAAATTATCTATTTCGTTTTCTTTCACAATTGATAAAGATCTCCGCATAAGCAAATATACAATATTATTTATACGACGTTTCTCGAGTCATAAATATTTTATGCAGTTTGCATCTCTTAAAATATACAGTCGTTGCCTTCAACATCAACGAAAATATAATGGACTAACTAGAAAAGTACCTAAAAGACCTCTAATTCGTTATTTACAGTAACTGTACAAAGATACCGTCTGGTAACGTTTTAAAAGGTGTTTTTAGAAAACAGTTTTTTGTAACAAAACCATGTTTAACTCTTAAATCGGCAACAACAACAACAACAACAACAACAGAAAAGCTTTTCCAAAAAAATTGTCTATAAAGAGATTTTCACGATTGTGTTAAAAAGGAGTGCGATTCCCTAAAGGTTGCTTAGAAAATATCCTCGTTCAGAAACGAATTTCAAGCTTCTGTATTTTCTTTTTTGATATAAATAAATAGAACTTTGGTTAAAAAATAATTCCTTTAAGGAGCGCTTCGTGTTTCTGCTAATTCGACAGCAGAGGAAGTCAATTTATTTTATAAAGTTCTTTTTTTGTTGTTTTTTTGCGTATATTTTGTACAATGTCTATGCGTAGTAGGTCATTCCTGCTCCCAAGGGTGGTCCGTACATTGGTCTTGACTGGGGGTAGGCTGGTGGGGCTCGCGCCCAATAGGACATTGGGTAACAGCTGTTGGCGGCTGGATGTGAGAACAGCGAGGAAGCAGCTGGAAAACCGGCATAGAAATCGGAGCCTGGGAACTTGTAAGCAGCTTGAGCATGCGCCTGAGCGTCGGATGTGATTGGTTGATTGAGCTGGGCTAGTCCTTGGAAGTCAAATTTGTAGGCGTATCTCTTGCCGTGGATTTTGGTCATGATGTTTTTGTCGTAATAATATCGCAGAGCTCGGCTAAGCTTGTCGTAGTTCATATTGGGCTTGTTTTTGCGTTCCCCCCACTTTCGGGCGACCTCATCGGGATCCACTAGTTTGAATTCGCCGTTGGCACCTTCCCAAGCGATGCAAGTTGAGTTCTTGGGGTCGGACAAGAGCTCAAGGAGGAACTGCCACAACTGGATCTGTCCGCTCCCTGTGCTTGATGGTTCTGGGCGGTTGGGAATGTTGCCACTGGTGAAAGAGCTCGGGAGAGCCTGGGACTCGGGAACAGACATTGGTCTCGATGGGACAACACTGTCTTTCATGTGCGACAGTCTTGCAGTTGAGGATGGAGTCGCCCATGAGGTTTGGCTTCTCTCTAAGGATTCTAGAAACAAAAGGGAAAGCACATTAATAAAAACGCAGGTAAAAACAAGTAAATCAGGATTAACAATAAGACAAATTAATCATGTGAAAACCTCTCTTTTAGAGTAATATGTTTAAGACAAAATGAATTAAATCTCAACTCACCATTTGAATTGAACCGTCCCTGAAGACCATGCTCGGAGCTCCTAGGAACCACCGATGGATTACTAGTGATCACAGGGTGCTGTCTTGAATCAAACAGTGGCGGCGAGGGAGTGTGATAAGTCGCTAAAAGGAAGATAACAAAAAATATATAAGTTTATTGTTACAATCAGCTGAAGTTATATCAACTTTGAGTTGCACAAACAAGATCTTCGCGGGGGGACAAGAGAGTTGCTATCTAGGGGGATTGATTTACAGTGAAAGTTTAGGAAGGATAAGAGATCAAAGAAGATAAGGACAGAAAGAAAAAGAAATTCCTTTAATTACCTTGTGTCGAAGCGGGAGCGAGTGCACTATCAATGTCATCAGAAGTGAGGTTTGGGAGTGGAGCTAAAAGAGACAGAACAAGGGTGGTTTAGTATACATAAAAAAGAACAAGAAATATTCTAACGCAGAATAAAGGTGTTAATAACTTCAGACGTTGTACATGTTGCGTGCTCGTTTCTCACTTTAAAACTGAAGTATTTACTTTCACCTCCACCCCAGTGAAAATTAGATTTATCCTAATCCAATTTTATTTTCCCTCCACCCTATCATTACGCAGCAGAAAAACTTCTACTTTTTTTAGGAGCGTGCTGAATCTTTCCACACGAACACCGGCCATTTTTTTCACTTTCACTTTTTTTCTATATACAATTGAACGCAAGAACACAACTTACTTTTTCGCAGAACACACAAATGAGCCATGAGGATGTCTCCATTATAAGCTGGGGCGAGTTTCATAAAACCTTCTCTGGTCAGCTTGCAGAGTTGTTTTCCATCCATGTCAAATCGGTCAGCGTCAATATCTTTGAGGCTAAATTCCTTGATTGCCCACTGAATCCACTGGCGAACATGTTCCTTGGTCCAGCACAGAGGATCTGATTAATAACGAAAGTAACAGAAATTTAGTTAAGCAACAAAAAAGGCTTACTTAGAATAATGACTTGACTGAGAGACATTCGATAAGTGTCTTTGTAAAGGGAATGCGTTTATGAGGGTTTATCCAGTAAATCTGCGCAATTATTCCTAATTTCATCATTTATAAGTCGGTAATATACGAGGGCACTATCAGATGTTTGGCAAGTTTTGACTTATATTAACAAACAAGAAATCAAAAACAAGTTTTCGTTAAAACTCGAAAGGAAACGACAGCAAGTTTCAAAAATATAACTTCCATCCCTGTGTTCTCTCTTTGGGAAAAAAAAGATACCCTCTCCCAGCGGGAAGTTCTTTTTTATTGTCAAAATTAGGCAATCTATATTTGCATCTTTCGGTTGAGGTCGAGCTGGAGCATTATTCCTAAATAGTTGAAATTCAAGTTTGGCGAAGGCAAGTTTTTTGGCCAACTTTGATTTCGTGTTCGAATCCTTTATCGCGTAACTCTTAATGATCTGCGGTTAACGAGTGGACACTCATTTTTTACGTCCCGAGGTCAAACTTGAATAGCTGGGGTGCGGTTTAAAGCAAGGCCGCCCTAAATCCCCCTCAGATAAATCCCTGAATACTTCGAAGAAACCCAATCAGCGAGTAGTACAAAGAGAAACCCGAGCCGAAAAGTGTTTCAGCTGATCTTAGAGTGACACTCGATCTCTTGGGTGTGTCGTGAAGTGTCGAGAGCTCTTAGACAAAATTTGACAATTTGAATTAGTTAAACTTACCAGCTGGAACGATGACTCGTTTCTCGTGCGAAAGATTTTGCGGGACAGGGGAGGGCGAGTTTCTCTCGACGAAATCATTACTCGGGACGTAGGGTCTCTTGGCGAGTGGTTCCTCGAGTTCGGCTTCAAGAGGCCGCTTCTTGCTGAAGTAACCGCCATCGCTTTTGTGCGTTGGTTTCAGCGGCTTGTAGGGATCGTTGAACGAAGAATCGAAAAGTGATTGATCATCGGGAAGCAGCTCCTAGAAAGAAAAGTTTAAAGGATTTCTATTAGAACTTTGAGAGAAATAAACCGCGCGGTCTTTGAAATACAAATTAGCGTCGAGTAAAAGTTTCTGGCAGCAGAGCGGCCAAAAACAACAGCGAAATCTGTTTTGACTAGAAGTGTTACCCAATTATGCACATGGCAATAACGAGAAATCTTTTTCTGGATTCTGGTTTGTGGACAAATGGATTGAAAGCGGCTTACAAGACAAACATTCTAACACTACCTTCATCAAAATGCTTAAGGAAGAATTAACTCTTTGCAACCGCAACCAAAAATTCCCTCGTCATCACAAGTTTTCAAAGCGCACGTATTTCTCGATCGAAGCGCGTAATTTGCTGACAATGACAACATTTACAAAATATAAAGAAGTCATAAAAGTATCCTTTTAAAGATATCTTCATGACTAAGAAATATTAGCGAAGTCCTGTGCGTCTACGTTTAGAAAATAGAACATTAACACACTGAGAGCAAACAATTAAGTGGCGAAAGCATTCCTTTACATGAAGCGCGGACTTACGAAGTCAACATTTCATGTTTTCAAGCGATATTGGCAAACCCGAACTACTAATATCAAACCAAATAAAATATAAAAAAATCAGAAACCACAAACTTTCTAAACGGAGATAGTTTCATACTTTGGGTTTGACTTGAGCGAAAGTACCGTCGACTTAATCACCGTCGAACTCGTGAAGATTATTTAACGAGTCAAGTTAAGTTAACTTACTTGAGCATAGACTGATGGGTCGGGGACAACGTTATGTTCAGCACTCAAACCGTACATGTTTTCTTTGATATTTCTAAAGAATAACAAGACAAATACAAATGTTAAAAGACAGAGAAGTAAAAAAAAGCACATCAAAATCATACCAAGGATTAAGAGAACACTTCGGTCACCGAAGCGGTTTTCTTGTGAAATCAAGTAAGTGCAGTAAGTCGTTTATAATAAAGGTACCCACCTGAAGTAACTAGGCGGTAGTTTGAAGATGTAGTTACAGATCTTTGACTAGTTGCAAGTCCGTCGATCGATTACAATCGCGAGAATCGGAATGTATTAAATAAATTCGTCAAGTTTTCTGAATTGATGATCTTCAAAACAAAAAGCAACAACCCGAGGTGATTCTGTGAAGAAAGTGTTCCGGTAACTGCGGGGATTTGATATCCGTTCGAATAACACAGACTGTATCCTCTTCGTCTTGTATAGCTGCTTGCGCTACTCTGTCAGAGTTTTAATTCAACTGGCGTTCCAGTGCTGAGCCGCTCGGCTTTATACATTAGGTGTCAAAATTCGTTTTAGAGGAGGTGGGCCGGTTTATGACAGCTCACCGATAGGTGGCAAATGTTTGTGACAAGACGCACCAATGAGCGTGCACCCACTTGAAAAACAATCATTCCCTGGAGTGTTCTTCCACACCCACGCACGACACGCCTTGATGACGTAAGCAAGAGGTCGTAACCCCTTGTCTGACTATAATCAAATGAACAATATCCAGATTGTCATTGCCATCCAATCACGTCCGCACTTTGCGATAAAGCCCTGACTGTGCTCAGAAAAGATAAACACTGCTATCATGTGATCCATATGACATTTTACTTAGGTAAACGTTTTACGAACAGAAAAACAACATTTCTCAGAAAGGGCAGCGTTTTAACGCGTCGTACGTGATTTCGACGTACTGCGAGAAGTCCAACGAAGTTTCTTGCCTTAAATTTAACTCTGGAAATGGAGAATAGTGAAAGATTAGAACAGGCCAAATTAAATTTTGCTATTTGATCTCTACGTTGATGATCAAGAACGCTCTCGAGGGAGCGTAACACAAAACGGTGTCTAAATAATGCTTTCAAAGGTCGACTGTAATCTGACAGTCGGCTTAGCGTAGCATGCGATGGGGAAAATTATCTATCAATACATTTTATTCTACGTTGTTTGACGGGTTTCCCGAATCAAACAAGACTCGGAAATTCAATTTGAGCCCTCTTTGTGCGGTTCGAGACGGTGATAGTGTCTCCAGCCGAAATCTAGAGTACGTGGTAGAATGCGCTGTTACCGTATTCCTTAATCTGACACGTCACGAAGAATTGTTTTTTGTCATTTCACAAATATCTTTCACTTGCTAATCAAGTCTTTGTCTTTGTGGTCCCAAGGGACAGGGTGGGGCGCTTAAGCAATTTACCGCCAAATTACTCTCAATGAATGAATGAAATAAATCGCGCTTGGTTGATTTCGTGATTAACGCCACCGCCGCTTCGATTTTGGCGGGTAACCTAAGCAAACAACGAGCGCGGAGATAAGTCCACTCGATAAAACGAATAAATCGTAAGTCACGCTTAATGGTTCGGGCTCCGTGTTTCTTTTGATGCGATACAAAGTAGAGTGTGGCGCTTCGTGTGTTTATGAATGCATCGTTCTGTTTACGCTAGGTAATGCGGGCGGGAGCAATTTTTACCCGTTCGAGAGATTTGTTTTCATGGCATGGAATCAAACCCTGGGGTGATGGATTTAAACACATAATGGAGGTCGTGTTATTGTAAAAAAAAGCCAAAGCAAATTAAAGCTCCGATTGGTGTTGTTTTGCTCTGAATCTTAAATGACGTTATTAAGAATGTTTATTCGTCTGTGACGGAATCACGGAGCGTGATTCCGGCACATTGATCAACAGTTGTCAATGAAAGAGCTTCTAGGAAACGATAAAACGTTCTTTATAAGCTAGCGATTGGATTTGATTTCCCGTCCGACAATTTCTGTCCTGGAATGATAAATGTTGGCTTACAAATTGAAAACAAAAGTTTCGAAATACTAATTCCACTATATGGCCGTTATTTGACGCATGTTACAGATTGCGCCATGCGGAATATTCGCGAAGGACCTGGAGGGTTCAAAATTGATTGTGCCCCCATTACGCATACAAATTAGCCATTACGTGAAAATGTCAGCCTTTCGAGTTCTCACGTACGCCTTCAAGCCGTGAACATGACTCGGTTATACTCCCGATTCTGCTTCGAAAACCGTGATTGTTCTAGGAACTTCGACTCTCTGGACAACATATAGCATAGAGTTGAAAACAATTCGAAAACATGCAGTGATCTAATGATATGAAGGCTGCTTCGATTAATATTTTTCTCTTTAAGATTTGCATCACGACGTTACGCGAGAGTAACAATCTGTCACTTCAAACGGTTTCATCCCACGCGTTTTATTTGGAGTCATTTTCTCCTTTCCGGCCGAAAATCAGTGTAAAGTTCAAGCTGTTGCCACGTTTTCACGAAAACAAATCACCGCCGGTCGTTCATAATACGATTTGATACTTGCACGCGTGCGTGCAATATTCAGGCGCCCACTGGGGTCTCTCCGTGTTTTTTGTTTGCTGTTTTCAGGGTTTGATTGCTTTATACGACAGCGTAAAAAAACGTCCGGTCACAAAACAGGTAAAGTACACATTCTGTGGGTATCTAAGAAAGCATATCTCAGTCGAAAAAGCCGACATAGACCTTGTTATCTCTGGTCTTCTCCGCGTTTTAGTTATGTAATAGCCTTTGAGCTGAAAGGATGTTAGCCCGAATTAAACGCTATAACGATGGAAGTTTTTTACACAATGTATTTATTCCCTCCAATATTATCAGCAAGAAACTGCAAAGAGAGGCCCTTGTATCTATATGCACTTCGCGAACAAAACTATATTTCGTACTAAACTCGCGGGGAAAAAAAGCCCTGTCACCCAGGCAGATAACATTCACAGATTTTTCTCTTCGTCTGGCCTGGTGATTCAGACAGTCAAAACATTCATCAAGTTACCAACGACCACGCGCGGAAATTCACAGCGGAACAAGAACTAGAAAAATAAATGAGCCACAATTCAATTCCGATATCTTCAATACACCAATACAGCTCTTGAGACGGCAAATCGGCGAGCAAGAAAATGTGTCTTGTTTCAAGAGGGTAAATATCCCAAATTGGGTGCGAAAAACTGCTGGGTCCTATTGTCCACACACATCGCTTTGAGTTTGACAACCCGACCTTTTGTAACTTTTTTAGCTCAGTTAAATTTGATACGATGGACAGGAGGCTAAAGTATCGAAATCACTCCTACTGCCTTTTGGGGTAAAGAGACAACATAAGAGTTTTCTTTTTTCACTTTTTGTTTCCATCTTTCACAGTAATATAAGTACCCGCGCTAATAAAATCCAGGTGAAAGTTTCTCAAACTGGAATGCGGACATTCTCTTTTTTTGCCAAAAACAACCTTATTCCCACAATTTTGCGCAGAATTAGAATTAAAATGATGACGAAAGGTTTCAGTAGCGGAAGCTCGTAGCTGATTTTGAAAGATTTTTACGTAATTCCTGAAGCACACTCTGTTTTGAGACGGGAACAAAGGTACAAAAATAGATGCCTAAAGCAGTTCGAAGAATTCCTACGGAAGAAATGTTGATATATTCAAGATTTTTGCGAGTTAGCAATTAGCGGGAAAATAGCAACAGCACTGAGATAACCGCAGTTTAGAATGGCGCATATAAATTACTTTTGATTTCTTTTCAATGAAATGAAAGCGGAACCTTTAGAGTTACCCACGCTGAAAACTCGTCATTATATTAGATACTGTTGTTGCTTCTGTTGGTCCAACTAACCGGAAAGATATCTTCAATACGTCAAAATCATCTACTCAGATTTAATTGTATACCATCACCCGTCTCCTGCTGAAAACAAAATGAAAGCTTCACAAAAGAGGTTGAGATGATACGGAAAATCACGCCCATACAGCGACTTCCGCCAGGGGTAACGCTCATCGTTATCATGCTCATCAGGGAGATAATATTCTAGACTGCCATGCTTGATATTTTCCTTATTGACCTGATATTTTTGGAGGGGGTGTCGATAAACTGTCTTTTCTAATGTGTAAATAACTACTGCTGCTTTTTGAACTTTTTGAAAACCCGCGATGTTATTCGAATTAATCTATTTGAAAGGACCATAAATCTAAATCTGACTTTTTTTCACTAAGCAGGCAATTAATCTTTGTGTTTGCCTACGTTTCTTCTTTAAGCGTAACAATATTACACGACAATAAAATTAAAACTGTCGCCTGTATTATGAACAAAAACACGTATTCAGTCCGCCGGATCGTTGGTCTTTTAAAAATATAACAACACCCCCATGAGAAAACAAAAGTATTACAACAGGACGGGGAGATAGTTTCAAAATGAAAGGTTTGTAAGGAAATAAACACAAATCAAAAATCTGCGATAACTTGACACTGTTTTGGGTAGAAATCCGTGGTTTTATTGGACACGACAACCGTGCGCAAGAATGGTATTCGCATATTATTTTTTGGTTTAAAAAATATCAATTCTCCTTTATCATAAGAGACAATTCCGCTGTAGCGAGCAATTTTGCACAGTGACTTCATCGGTTACTGTGAATTCATATCGAAAGTGAAAAATATTTATCTTTTTATAGTACAGAAAATACCTGCAACAACAAAATACAGACATAAGCCCAGAATGTGAACTTTTCAACGAATTAAGTCAATTGGCCTAAAAGAGCTATCGATTTCCAATATAAAAGATCGAAAATCTGGAAAGCTGATACAAAGTTCGTTTCTTAATAAAAAAAAAGAAGATTGAGTTGGGATAGCTACTTGACAGCGTAATCCAAAGGAAGAAAAATATGTTTGCTTTTTAAACAAAACTATTTTCTAACACTGAATACGCTAGACATGTAATTTGTTACATAACAGATTCTTTAGTAATTTTCGGAGACTGATATTGCACCATTTCCTTTAGACTGCATCATTAAAGATATCATTAAAATGTTCCACTTCATTACTCTATGTTTAGCTTAAGTCAGTATTGTGTTGAGACCGAAATAACATTCAGTGCGGAGAAAGAAAATGCAAAAAAAACAACATAGGTGCTATTGAGTTTGGTATCAAATATACACCGATACGATATTATTGTGCCTGAGTATATAATTAGTTGTGGGGCAAATATGTACGGAATAATCTTAAGGACATAGTGAAGCCAAGGAGAAGTGATTCGCGCTATGTACTTGTTTCAACAACTTCAATACAGTAATAAAATTCATAACCGTAATGGCGGCATTTTCGTTTCATTTGTGGATAACAAATGGGGCAACTAAAAAATATAAAACTAATCAACGTGACTCGAAATGGGGGTAGAAATGGGAAAGGTATTTTTCTCTTATCCAGTCAATTTTAAGTCGCCCTTAGGCAACCCATCAGCCATTATGCTATCAGTAAGTTGTTTGCCTGACTCGTCGTGAAATTATATCAAAAGTGTGTGGATGAAACACTGTGTGGCCATTCAAATGAACGCTATTGACCTGTTCTTTCATGTAATGTTTATTATGTTCTACACCAAGTTTGTTCTGAAAGTTAGACAATGAAACCATGAAGCCACAGAGTGCGAACAAACAAGTTAAAGCTATTGGGTATAGTGCTTTCACGTGGTCACTTTTTGTCTGCCGTTCTAAAGTGAAAGCGGCGTTTTCCTTCTTTCGTTTCGATGGCAGCCACTCTTAGAATGAAAAGGGGTACTTATTCAGCAAGCACAATGCTTTTGAGCTGGCAGCGGCAGCTTTCAGCTTGTTATCCAACGGTAATCTAAGCCACTGCCAATAATCGAACTAATTACCGCAGATTTTATGCGAGGAATTTTAATAGAGAACAACGCTATGACTAGGGATTGTATTGAAAGCGGAGAAGGAGACAGAACGGTGCCAACGCCGGAAGTGATTGTAATTCCACCGACGCAACGAAATTGTAAACAAGATTTACTGGGTAAAACAATAAGAAACAAGATAGAGAAGGGAGAGGAGATTAGTTTAGTAAAGCTCTGATTTATAGCTGGTTAATAATTCCTTTTCATTTTTTAATATTTTGAAAAAAAAAGCGAGCATATTTCACTGACTTCCACTTGTAGCTCTCATATTGCTCATAAAGAAGCAAGTAATAAAATAAACTCGTTTGACATTTGAAGTTCGTAATGCCAAATTCTAAGCAAGGCAAAAATCATTGTGTAGTTGAAAATGTTTAACACGTAGATTAAACTGAACGACATTTTAAAGTTCAATGTTTGGGCTTTTTGACACTAATAGAACAACATTGTACAATTCCAAGCGTTCGAGATTTCAGTTACGTGTTGCTGACAGCTTCAACATGTCCTCTGTCAGAAGCCCTTCAGTGTATTGGAAATCTGATTTGTTACACGGGACTATCGCACCAGCGCTTTTGTTTTGAACAGTGTGTACTACGCTACTGCTAGTACTCGCTAGCGACATTGCTTATCGCATATGTAGCCAGTGTAGAGACAACTTGAGCGACAGAAGTTTACGGACCTTTTCGGTTGCTAATGCGAAACCCTACCTTCACCTCCCCTCTAGAAGTCAATCTTGTCGCAATAGAGAATGAGTGCTCAATTCTTTAAGAGATTATAGTAACTTGCACGATTTTTAACAAGTACATAAAATGAAACAGTAGCAGACAATTACTAACAGAGGAATCCACTACTCCATTTTTTTTTTCATTACAGCCTTTTCAAAGGAACGTACAGATACTTCAGACAGGTTAAAAGGGTCGATCAAGTCTGGACAAATTTCGCTGACTATGTGAAACAAGCCATTACAGATCAAGCGAAAATTATTGACCCAGCTGTTCCAGGTTAAAACTTGATGTTATTTTTACAATCACGCCATGTGATATGGAAAAATATATCATTGATACTGAATTGTATCAAGGTGGCCAAATAAACCGTTCAAAACATCACATGACTAAACGAGGCTAAAAAAATTTGGTTTCGAAAAACAGCTTGGCCGTGCCTCGCACCATTCAGGTTTTCTGTGAATAATAAAACACAAGTGTGTTCTTCTCTGAGGTTGACCTCCCTGCCCTGCTCTATTCTTTGCAGCATTCCATCGGTGCCGCACCCAAAACAAACCACATCATCGGATTGGCTCCTTCGCTGATCCAAATCAATGGATATAACAAAGATTAGCTAAAAATACACTTTGAAGTGTGTTTTGTATGTCACCTCATCGGTCAAACATCAATCATCGCTGTTTGAAGTTTATGAGTGGCATTTCTTTGGGAATCAGAGTAGAAAGATGCAAGTTAACACCGTATTCTGATGGAATCTTAACGTTCGGGGGAGGAGGCGTTTTTCGCAGTCCCTAATAGAAACAAAAGGCGTGTAGATTCCAGCTGGAATTTAACCACGCTAAAATCCGCGAACAACATTGTCAGTTCCAACAATCATAGAAACCACGAAAAGAAGTTTTGTTAAGGAAGCGCCTCAAGTGATAATTTTGCTGATAAAAATTGTCGCCAGATTTTTTTGGAATGAACGGAAGCGCGACTAGTTATAGGTCGCTGTATAATCCTTTCCATGAATCAAGGTCAATAACAGAGAAAAAAAAAATAAATATATACGACAAGATCTTATATCTAACTTATTGAAGGAAACGGTATACCGCAGACATATTACTTTCAGATTTGACCCAATACGTGTTCAAAATTGAGTGTTTTTTTGCATGAGCGCAAATTCGCTGAGAGCAAGGTTTCGCAATTCAGGTTCTTGCATCATTGGCCATCTTTACAGTCACAATTAGCGAAGAGGACGCATTTATTCGGTGAGCGCGACCTTGCGTAAGACCTCAAATCAAGGTCCTCTGATGCACTCATCGATCATTAATCATCTTACTTTCAGTAATTCAGACAACTCCTTTGTACTCCAATTCATTTCGTTGCCGGCGCTAGAAGTGATACATGTAAGTGCGTTGAATCTAAAACGATCCGCTAGATAAAATTTGCTGATGTTTGTCCAAACTGAAAGTCACGTTGTCCTTGCAGGACTGCAAGAAACGCGACCAAATGACAACTGGAAACCGAAGAACAAAGAAGAGAAAGAATTAAGTAATTTCTATAAATTCTGTCAGATAAAAATATCACATTATATTTAACAGGAAAACATGTTGCTTTGATTTATACCACAAATCATGGTTTGAAGTGACAAATTATTAAATAAAACCTCTGACATTTGACCACTGTGTAGAGCTCAGTTTAACATTCTGACTGGTCTATTTTTGCCCGCAAATCCAGCCGAGGCGGCTAAATTTCAATGAAATACTATAGCAAACGCCAAAGCTATCAAACTTAGCCAAACAATTCAGAAACACGCAAAGTAAAAGACAAGACTATTTACATTTAACATAACGAGACTTCTGTTCGGATAAAAACAAAATACCAACTTGTTTGGCAAGCAGGAGTGGCGGGAATTCGAGGGAACGCAGGCGGCTCGCATTTTCCCGCCATTCGCTCATGTGCGTGGTGAGTGGTCCTTGACGAATGAATTTTTTTTCATCACAAAAACACGCTATATTTATCGATAAAAAGAAACCCACAAATATATCACTATAAAACACGACTTTTTGTTTAGCTAACAAAGGTATTGCTTTCTCGAAACTCTGTTTTTCTAGCTTAGTTTATCCAATCAAAAAAATGAAGCAATGTCAGTCAGTTTTGAAGCAACAATGGTTTATTCTCTAGCTGTCCACGCACACACACACGTTTCACGATTATTTCGCAACGCCACCTTACCATTTTCACTCCCTAATCGCAAATCGAAAAGGAAAGCACTTAAGATTCAAATACAATATAGGCCTACAGGCACAAAGCCCTTTCAGCCAGTTTTAAAGAAGCCTAGTATTATACGTGTTAGAAAAAAAGGCCTCAAGTGGCGACACGTTTCAAGTTTTCAAAAGGCAAGTTTCAATGGAGAAGCGGTTTTCTTGCGGTGTCGAACGGAAACCGCAAGTTAGAATCAAAACGCTGTAGCTTAAATATTCCAAACAAACCCACCAATATACGTTATAAAACGGGTGAAACAATCTCAGAAAGCGTCACACTCTCTTAAAAATAAAGAGATCGCCATTAAGAATAAGAATAGCTAACTTTGTTGGCGCGTAAAACCGAACAGTACTCGTTTGTACGTCGCTTGAATTGAAAGGAAACCTGAATGAGTATACTTCATTTCGCAAGCGCTGCGTGACGAATGGCGAATGCTCTGAAAAACGAATCTTTGATATTCCAGCAAAGGAAGAATAATACTTCGAGAAGATAACCAATATCTCGTGTTCAGAATTAATATGCAATTCACGATTCACCAATAAACTAATGGTGATGATTGCGGCTTGTGATACTGGGCGCGAAAAAAATGTGTCAGACAGGAACGTGCCGTGAGTAGCAAATGTGCGTGAGCGCCCGTTTATTCAATCAACCATGTTTGTTAACCGCGTAGGAAGGGTTAATTAAAAAATCAAAATTCCTACGGTAAGAACAACAGCGAGTTCATTTTTATTGCAATAATAACAACGGGGAGGTTTGATTCTCCTTTCTTTTCTCTTTAGCAGATTTGTTTTTCATTTTAATTCACTACTGAAAAGCATCTAACCAAACAAGAAACATTTCCTCAATCTCCAGGGTCGATCTTCCTTTAATGTCCAATGAAGTGCGTTCCGCGTTCCGCGTTCATCTACCAAAAATTTCAAACGTTTAATTTGTTCGTCGAAGCACGCTAGGCTCGTGAATACATCAGAATAGTTGAGTTAATTCGTGATACATTTATCACTAGCGGGTTTATCGCGCCAAACTTTGCGTGTCAATTAGATTAAAATATGACGCAATTGGAAGAGCCATGTGATAAAATAATCTCTTTTTTCACGTTGTTTACTTCATTTAGCTGTTCTAGAAGGCTTAAATCTGTAATCGCCTGTTTACTTTTTTATTTCTTTTTTTAATTTTTTTCTTCATTATTATTAACCGCAAGTTGATTTTAATCGTTAAGTCGTGACTTGGGAAGCTTAAGATGATGCCATCGATTAACTATCCTGCAGGGATATAAAAATATGTTTAATCATTGGATAATATTAGCCTCTAAACTTGACCTTGTGTACTACCTACGTTTTTTTTGGCATTCGTAGCAAGTTCGCCTCGCAAAGATTAAACATTTCGTGATTCCGACACAATAAAAGAATGGCCAAATGTTGTGTCAGACAGTAATCAACACATATGATCAAGCTGCAAAAATAATTAATTTAATCCCTAGTTCGCACGTCTCTTGGAAATAAATAAACGTATGTTACCGGAAAACTTAATCCTCCCGCCTCCAAAAGAAATCAGATCTTTGTTTCTGATTGAACCAAGGTACAAGCCAAAACGAAGCGTTGGGAGACCAAACTAAAATTGAATTTAGTTCACTGAATGAAAAAAAAAAATGAAAAAAAAATTTTGACGTACGAAATCTTCTAACGGTTCCATTGCTAGAGCATCAGTACAAATAGCAGTAACAAGCACAAACAACCTGTAAAAACAATCGTCTGATTATGAGTATATCTTCTCAAGCAGACTTGTTGGCCAAAATCCTTTTATTTCACCGTTTTTTTTTTCAGTTTGTGTTCTTGTAAGATCTCCAGCAAGTCGCGTCGCTCCCTCAACGGTGATTTGAAATATGCAATTAACAGCAAGGACAATAGGTCCTTTTTTTGATTTGAGGTAGTCGCGCGCAAACTCCGGTGAATAAAGCAAAGGGTCTGAAGGACCCTGAAGCTGGTACATTTTCCATCACGTCTCGGTTTTCTGTGGTTTTCTCTGTCTTGACCCGACCAAAATGTGACAGAAAAATACACCATCAAATTTGTTGATGAATTCCTTTACATTAAAACCTAGGTACTTCGATTTTCCTTCGACACAATGTATGAAGTTTAAAAACTGTATGATTAGCAGTTACAAAGTATATTTCGCTAAAACATAAGCCTCATCAGTTGTAGGCCACCCTTGCTTAGCTTCGGCAGTGGCTCATTTCTTATCCTTGGCAGTCGATACCGCTCAGAGCTCCTAACAGGGTTAACAGGGTCGTCGAAGCCGTAGAAATGAATATTTTACAAAAAATATTTGATATTAGATTTCGTCTGCATTCTACATACCAAACTTTCAAACTAAAAAAAAAAAGAAAATACCAACTTAGCCAACTGAGAAGTCTCGTAGAGGGTTTTAGGGAACGCTTTCGGTCTACGCCCCACCAAATACGGACCTTTTAGGAGTCTCTGCGGTTGTTTGCTTCTGATTTTGCGGAGAAAATTTGACATCAAATTCTAGAGCACAAATGTTCTTTAAAATATCGCCATGAATAACCTTTTTTTTCCTTTCTGCCTTAAATTCAGTTCGTAGTCTTCGTAGGACAACTTTACAGTTCTTTTAAACGGTTTGGCATTTACAAACCGGTTTAAAACGGTTTATTTACTCAGTTTCTCAAAATGGAAATAGAACTATGAAAATATGTAAGAGCAAAGTTCATGTCAAGGTAAGACGTTCAGCTGTCGTAAAACACGAAAATTGGTTTTGCAAAATAACGAAAACCAAAAAGCTTCACATGAATATACCGCAGAATAGTTTCAATTTTTTTGTCTCACTTCACACTATTGTCGAACAAAGTTAGAATAGCCTTGCCCAGCATAATAAACAGTGCCGCATGAAAGTACTGCTCCGTCGCTTTTGCTAAAAAAAATGGTGGCTTTCACACCTTATATTGCAAAATAAACAAAGCCTCGTGAAAAAAGAAAGCACTGCTAGATGGATTTTTAGTCAAACAGAAGACTTTCATTTGGTATGAGGAGACTCGGAAGTCCCAGAACCATGTGTAAATTAACTGCGTCACGGTTTGACAAACTTGAAAAGTTTAGCCCAAATTTTTCAAGTTCGTGCCTCTCTTCTTGATCTTTAACTATCACTGTTCCTTTATGGCGGGTTTACTGATTTTTGCCTCTTTGATGTTTTTCCACCTTAGCAAACTACTAGTTTCAGGGATCCTTCAATTCAACGGTAATTTTGTTCGTGGGCGAAATTACTCAAAATACCTGAATAAGCTCCTTAACTGACCTTTGCTAAACATGAAACGAGAGACGAAGGGTAAGGACTGGCATGAAAGAAGCCACGTCGATCTGACTGAAGAATTGCGAACCTTTTTAGTATCACAGAAAAGCAATTAAAATGACAAGGTGATCTCGCAACGAGAGGAAAGTTAAATCCATGCCTTACAGATAGTTTTGATAAAAATATTTAAAGAATATTAGAAGTTTCGTTCATTTTCTTTATTATTTTTACCTCCTACTAAAATAAAACAAATACGTTTTTACTTTCCACAAAAATAAATCTTTCAAACACACGAAAAGAATGCTTGTCATTTAACGAGCACTAGCTGTCCACCTCGGTAAAACCCGCCTTTATTTAGCGTAGGCCAATATTTCGTGAGCGTTACCATATTTTGACCCCTTGTTTGCAAAGCAAGACTGACGCTGCAATTACAAATATTTAGAATTGCACAGCGCGGGCAGTGCGACGAAGGTTAACAAAACAGGAACGATGTTTTTATGATTTAAACCCAACCACGTTTCCTATAAATTTTTGAACACGCCATACAACAGCCATAATGGCGTCATTTCCGAGCTAGGTCAAAATAGCACGCATCATAATTCGAGAAATAAACAAAGCCTAAAATATATATCTGCAGTAGTTATTCGATATTTTTGTACCTCGAATTTTTGCGCCTGTTTTAAAATAAGCATTAATTACATTTTTGACTTATTTCAGTGTGGTATAATCTGGTGGGTGGCTGTGCTTGCTGCTCTGGAGTTCACGGGGTTTTTTTTCACAACAAATTATTATTTATGAGACAAGCGCCAATTGTGGAAAAGTGCTCGCTAAAATGCTGACACATCAGAACGGAAGTTTGCAACTACTCCACTCACAAATCGTTTCCGTGGTAGCGAAACTAGCCAAAACAAACAAGTTCTCGAAAAGATAGATATTTTCCTGTTTTACGCGGAAATGTTTCACTGATAACGAAAGTCCGCCGCCGACGCCTATCGAAAATAAACAAACACTTGAACGGATTAATTCTGGATGAAACTAAATAATGTTACAAGACGGCGAAATAGAACTGGTACATTCCTAGCTGCTGAAATCTTTCTAAGATAATTATATGTAAATGTAGCCCAGGAATCGTAAAATCTCCGCTAAATTGCTTTTTTCTTCTGCGAATCTTAACCTTCTTTTAAACTGAATGATCAAAACAAAGCTAAACAAATTTCACGATTTTTCCACCATTCTGAAAAGGTCATTTCTGAAATACAAGCTTTAAATAATCAAATTTAAGAATGTGCCTATATCAGACGACAAAAATTCAGAACTAATTTTGTTTTTATAGACAGATTATCTTTCATTCGTGCGATAAATTCAACCTCCTGCATAATAGCCTAAATTCACGTGGACTTTACGCCTACTTTTTAGGGCACGCAAGGTTTTCTAGCGTTCAGTCAGGAACAAATTAGGAAAATTCAACATGTTGGTAGAACACGTACGCTCTTCACTACCCAATGTTCGGAACAACACCCACACGAAACAACACCGGGGTCAATAAAGATGGAGTGATGGAGTGGGAGTAATCTCGACGAGTGTGTCTTTCCAACACAGAACTGGGTGTTCATTATATGCCAGATTCATTAATACAAACAGCATATCGAAAGAAGAAGTGTGTTTGCGTTTTGTAAACCTCGAAAGGTTGAATCAAGTCTGAAAAATGGGCAATGCAATCTACACTGCTTTAGTTTCGTCGTCTCGTTTCAAAAGTTCTACTGACCTACTGCCAATCTTCCGGAAAGCCCCCCCAGGTTTTCAACAACGATATCGTTTACTTTTCGTATCCCTTGTTGTAAAGTGTCGATCTTTTTAAAAATATATATATATATCTACAGTATCTGGCTTTAGCGTGACCTTTAATCAAAGAAATTATATCAATTTGGAAATGTTTGTGAAAAACATCCGCAGGCGACGGTGCAGGTCTACCTGCTGAAAAGTATGTTTTCATTTTGGCTTTGTAGGGTCAAACTATATTATATACTCGATAATACCTTAAAACGTGTTACAAACTAAGAACCACATTGCCAGATTAAAAAGGAATTTTTAAATAAGCCCAAGACATTTATTGATGTAAGGATTTAAGAGTGTTAAGAGGGCAGATGCTTCATGGAACACTTAAAAAAACCGATGCGTCGTTTCTCGTCCCTTCA
>Ga0126337_10000340_pt1 | contig 22355 bp, 10 predicted proteins | sample DipCmetagenome_FD_92527 | JGI IMG/M metagenome (GOLD analysis project Ga0126337, IMG submission 92527) | Coral microbial communities from La Bocana,Puerto Morelos, Mexico - Diploria C A metagenome | ecosystem: Host-associated > Invertebrates > Cnidaria > Coral | place: La Bocana,Puerto Morelos...
TATCTGAAGGTGCTCCAGCTGGTTTGGTCATAGCAACTGTTATGGTGATAGATGATGACGACTTTTCTAGTCCAAATGGGCAAATAAATGCGTCAGTTTCCAACGGAAATGGTAGCTTTAAAATAACCCTCAAAGATGCCAGTCAGCTTGCCCATTTTTACCAACTTGAAACTGCTTCGTCTCTAGATCGTGAAAGGATTGCATCCTATAACATCACAGTGACTGCCGAAGATGGTGGAAATCCCAGCCTTAATACATCTGCACAGGTTTTAGTCTCAGTTACAGATATCAATGATGAAGTTCCAACTTTCAGCAAGCAAAGTTATTCGGCATCCATCAGTGAATTTGCCCGGAATGGAAGCAGTGTGTATCACTTGACAGCTGTTGATTCTGATAAAGGGACTAATGGGCAGATCTCGTACTCAATATTAAGTGGTAATTCCTTGCACTGGTTTCAGATTGACTCTTTGTCAGGCCTTATTACCACTGCTGGGCTTTTAGATAGAGAAAATTCGGAACAAGTATCTTTGACTGTACTTGCAAAGGACAATGGTGTGCCACAGCTTAACAGTACCACAGTGGTTAATGTAACAATTAATGATGCCAACGATAATCGACCAATATTTTCTCAGGATGTCTATAACAAGACACTGGCAGAAAACTTGAATCCTGGAACTACTGTTATGGTGCTACATGCTAAAGATAGTGACACTGGTGCTAACGCTAATATAACATACATGATTGATTCCTCATCCCAGGAAATAATGGACACATTTCAGATTGCACAAACAACTGGTGTCTTGACTACAAAGTTAGAACTTAATCGTGAACATAAAAGCTATTATGCCATACCTATCAAGGCCAGTGATCATGGCAATCCGCCACTGTCGTCAACAACTTTAGTGCATTTGCATGTTACAGATGTCAATGATAATTACCCAATATTTTACCCTATCACTTATGTTGAAAGTGTACTAACAAATACACAACCAAGAGTCGTTACCCAAGTAACTGCAACCGATGAAGATGCTGGAACTAATGGGAAAATAATCTATGTCATTGCTGATGGTGATTATGGAAAATTCTCAATTAACAGCTCTACTGGAGAAATAAAAACCCTTTCTCCACTTGACCGTCAAGTTCGAGGATTTTACAAACTAAACATTACTGCTCAAGACATGGGTGGGCTATATGCAAAACAGCCAGCGTCTGTAGAAATCACTGTCCAGGGACAGTCAGATGATCCTCCCAAGTTTGAGTTCAGCCTCTACAACTTCTCCGTGTATGAGAATGTTGCCACTGGAACGTATGTTGGAAAAGTCATTGCTACTACGAAAGCGAACAATGAGAGCATTCAATATTCCATAGTTTCAGGTGATCCACACAATTTGTTCCTTGTTGATGGCACTGGTGGAATTATTATGGTTGATGGACATGTTGACAGGGAAGTCAAAGATAAATACTTCATTAGTGTGTTAGCAAAGGTGGGAACAGTGCGTCCCTTATCAGCAAGTACGTCAGTAAACATAAATGTCTTGGACCAAAATGACAATCCTCCAGTTTTCAAAAATCCTAGTGCACAAGTGACTATTGATGATACCTGGGCTGTTGGGAAAGATATTTACCTGGCTTGTGCGTCTGATGAAGATGCTGGTTTGAACGGAGTGGTTCATTATCAGTTGACAGCTGATGGCAATGGCCTTTTTAAAGTGAATATTACATCAGGTATGGTTTCATTGGCCAGGACGATAACCAGTGTAGATGATCCTGTATATGTGTTGCAAGTGTTTGCGTCTGATCAAGGATCTCCTCCTCTTCATGCAATTTTTATGTTAACTGTGAGCATTGTCACTAATCGTCCACCAAGATTTTTGTCATCTTCATCTGCTGTTGACATTCCCCGTAATTTGCCTGTGGGCAAGCGCTTCCTTCCTGTTACTGCTGTTGATCCAGACACTGGCGACAATGGCATGCTGGCGTATTCAATTTCTCCACAAGGCAACAAGGAAGGATTCTTTGGAATTTCCTCTGGAGGATTGTTGTATGTAGCAAAGAAGCTTAACCAGGCAAAGAGTTCAGTACAAATCTCTGTTACTGCAACTGACAAGGGAACTCCACCTCTCATTAGTTCTGCTTCAGTGACAGTTAACATTCAAGATTCTATTGAGCACCAAGCCATGTTTGTTAATGACACTTTTGAATTTACTGTAATGGAAAACCAACTACCAGGTACAGAAGTTGGCCAACTGCTTCTCAACACAGATGATTCCTTGAAAGATAGGAAGGTTGTGTATTCACTTGTGGAGGTTCAGCAGGATTTTGCAGTTGATTCTCAAAGAGGACAAATTGTTACAAGAAGAATGTTTGATCGTGAGCAACTAGTTTCAGAGAGTGGGCACAATGTTGTAACATTTCTAGCAAAGGCACAGTACAACGACACTCCATCAAGACAAGATTCAACTATAGTGGTAGTTACAATCCAAGATGAAAATGACAATCTACCCTGGTTCCGCCGTTCAGTGGTTTATGTGACAGTTCGAGAGTCATCTCAATTAGGAATTGTTGACAAAGTCATGGCATCCGACCCTGATGAAGGAGACAATGCCAACTTCAATTTCTCCATTGTAGCTGGACCTAGTCCAGCCTTGTTTTACATTGATCCTGTTAGTGGAAATCTCTTTCTTAACTCTTCACTTGACAGAGAGGAAGTGGATCATTACACTCTAACTGTTCAAGCAACTGATACTTCCAACTCCTCCATGTTCTCTCAAGTGCGTCTCGAAATTGTGGTAGGTGATGCTAATGACAACAAGCCTGAATTCAACAGGACATTTGTCACAGTCAATGTCTCGGAAAATTTGGCATTATCTTCTCAAATTGCTGTGGTACAGGCAACCGATGCAGATGAAGGTGTCAATTCTGAGATTGCATACACTATTACATCTGGAAATTTGGAAGCTGTTTTTGACATCAATCACCTGACAGGCGAAGTATTCCTCATCAAGCCACTTGACTTTGAGAAGACACCAAAGTATCTTCTCAATATAACTGCAGATGATCGTGGCAGTCCACTCCAGTCTTCGGTGTCACAGTTCAGTGTTAATGTTCTTGATGAAAATGACAATGCTCCTAAGTTTGCAGATCATCCAAATGCTATTCATGTGTTGGAAAATGTTACAGTTGGTTCCGAGATTGGTCAGTGCTCAGCGACTGATGAGGACAGTGGAGAAAATGGCCGCATAACATTTACTACTGACAGTCAAACTCCAATTGAAGACATGGCTTTTGAGGTAAACCCTCAGACTTGCAAGATCACGACAAGGCGGAAACTTGACCGTGAACATACCCACTTGTATAAACTTGTTATCAGGGCTATGGACAATGCAAGTCCTGAATCAAATAGACTTTCATCCACCAAGGAGATTACAATTATGCTAAAGGATGTGAACGACAACAAACCCAGATTTGTCACTGCTCCTGCTGTGGCCGTGACAGATGCCTTAGCTGCTAATGATATTGTCACAACTGTGCTAGCCATGGATGCAGATACTGGACTCAGTGGGCAGGTAGATTATGTCATCAAGAGTGGAGCCACTAACATTTTCCGTTTAGATTCAAAAACTGGGGAGTTATTTGCAAAGTCTCAGTTACCTAGCAACCAGCTGAGTTTCACCCTTACAATATCAGCCAAAGACAGTGGTGTTCCTTCCCTTAGTACTGACACTACGTTGACAGTGTTTAAGAAGGGACAGCCAAACAGTGGCCCTACATTCAGTTCAGCAATCTACAGAGACTCTGTGGATGAAAACAGTGGCAAAGGGACATCAGTTACACAAGTTCAAGCATCATTTACTCCAAGCTTACCTGGTGCGGTAATCAAGTACTACATCACCTCTGACACCAGTAATGGTTCATTTGTCTTGAATGCAGACAATGGTGACATTACAACTGCTTTTGAGCTTGACCGTGAGATGTTGCCCACATCTCTGTTTGTGCTGAATGTATATGCACTAGATTTGAGTGGATCAAGTGCTCGGACTAGCAGCGTGACAGTGGAAATTTCCCTGCTAGATAAGAATGACAACAACCCAATATTTTTGTCCAGCATTTACAGATCAAGTGTAAAAGAAAATCTACCAGCTGGTGCAAGTGTCGTAACTGTTTCCGCTGTTGACAAAGATGACGGCTCCAATGCAGAACTTGAGTATACGATTGTTGATGGGAATGATGGTCAGGCATTTCAAATTAATATCACAACAGGTGTGATAACCACCCGGACAGTTCTAAATTATTACTCTCAAGCAAAGTACAGCTTAAATGTGACCGCGATAGACAATGGGAGTCCAGCACTATACTCAGTCTGTGTTGTCATGGTAACAGTGATTGGTGCTAACAACAATGCACCTCAATTTTCTCATTCATTTTATTCTTTTGATGTTGTGGAGGGGACTGCAGTTGGCACTGTCATAGGGACAGTGACTGCATCAGACAGCGACACTGGACTAAATGCCATCATCAGCTACAGCATTACAGGAAGTCACCAAGATGTCTTCTCTGTTGATCCAATAAGTGGAAATTTAAAGGTTGCAAAATTGCTTGATAGAGAGGCTGTCGAAATTTTCATTCTCAATGTCTCGGCAAGCGACAGTGGTGATCCATCTATGACTGCCCATGTCGAAGTTTATGTGAATGTGTTGGACAGGAATGATAATGCTCCACAATTTAAGTCAAGTTTTTACTCTGTAAGTGTCTCAGAAGGCACTGCAGCACACAGCAGTATTGTGACTGTGTCAGCTACTGATAAGGACTTTGGCACCAATGCGCTCCTTACATACACAATACTCTCTGGAAACAATGACCGCACTTTCTCAATTTACTCAAATGGTACTATCTACAACACTGAAAAATTCGACCGCGAGAAAAAGAGTTCCTACTTTCTCACCATTATGGCAAGGGACCAAGCAGTACCCGTGGCAGCTCAATTATCAAGCACAGCAACTGTCACTGTGAACATATCAGATGTCAATGATAACAATCCATATTTCATATCCAGTAATATCACCCACATATCTGAGCATGCGACAAGTGGTGATGTTGTCACCACAGTCATGGTAGCTGATTTAGACACAGGAAGTAACAGCAAGATTACTTTTAGTCTAGTCAAGATTGATGCTCTAGCACCATTTAGCTTAGGTGCAACCGATGGTGTACTGCAAGTGTCAGGAAGCTTGGACCGTGAAGTCAGAGACCACTATGTTATTAAGGTGATAGCGGCAGACCAGGGTGTTCCAGTGAGGCGTGCAGAACTGAAGATGACTATTGTAGTTGATGATTACAATGATCATGCGCCGGTGTTCCAGCAAGGACCGAGTGAAGTTCGAGTTGACGAGGACATTTCGATAGGAAGTCAAGTTACAAGCTTGTCAGCCACGGATGCTGACGAAGGGAGCAATGCAGAAGTGCGCTACAGCATCATGTCTGGAAACGAGAATGGAACCTTTGAGATGAACTCCAAGAATGGAATACTAAGTACCATCAGGTCCCTAGACAGAGAGACCACGCTCAAGTATAACCTTGTCATTCGAGCATCTGACCTGGGAGTACCATCACAGTTCACTGACAAGGATTTGGATATTACGGTACTTGATATCAATGACAACACTCCCACCTTCTCTGAAGCTTCTTACACCAAACAAGTTTCTGAAAATCACCCTGATCCCAATGTCATCACCGTGAAAGCTGTGGACAACGACGAGGGGAGAAATGGTAGCGTCACTTACAATATCATTCAGGGTAATGATGGTGGTGTTTTTGAAATCAACAGCCTTACTGGTAAGATAGGACTGAAAAGTGCTTTAAACAGAGAGAAGCAGGCTGAGTATACGCTAAGAGTTCTGGCTACTGATGGAGGAACACCGCCGCGTGTAGGAGAAACCGAGGTCATCGTGAAAGTGGGCGATGAAAACGACAACTCACCCGTTTTCCAACCTGCCAGTCTCAGAGCTTCAGTCAGAGAAAATGCCCCAGCAGGTGCAAGTGTCTTGCAAGTGACTGCAACTGATGCTGATGTTGGAATAAACGCAAAGATCACCTACTCCCTGACCATGACTTTCGCCTTGTTCAAGATTGACTCTGATACAGGAAAAATAACAACAACTGCTCCACTCAATCGTGAAGTCACTGCGGAGTATAAGCTCGAGGTGTTAGCCACTGACAGAGGAACTGGCAGTCGACAAGGACAAGCCGAGCTAGTTGTAACTGTTGAAGATGTGAATGACCATTATCCTGTGTTCGGTTTAAGTCAGTATACAGCAGCAGTGTCACCAGGTGCTCCTCCAGGTACCTTTATCATTATGGTCTCTGCTGCGGATGAAGATATAGGTCCTAATGCTGAGTCCGAGTACACCATAATTAGTGGTTCTTCTGCGGTCTTCACTATTGCGCCAAGAACGGGTATCGTCACGGTGGCCCAAAACGTACCTTCAAGTCCCTCATCGTATTCTTTTACTGTTAAGGCCACTAACGTGAATGCACCCCAGGGCTCTGACACTACAAACGTACAAATTAGTGTGATGTCAGGATCATTCCCAGTATTCCAACATCCGGACCAGAGTGTCAGTGTCTCTGAGCTGGCGCCAGTGGGGACTAAATTGGCCACTGTCAATGCAACCGGACACACGGCCTATTTCATTGCTGCAGGCAATGTCGGAGATGTGTTTGAACTGGATAATGTTCGTGGTGAGTTAAAGATCAAGTCGCGCCTGGACTATGAGGAACAGAGGAATTATACTGTGGTGATTGGTACCAGGGATGGAAGCAGCCAGCCCCGCTCGGGCTTCGTCACAATCCACGTGGCAGTCATTGATGAGAATGACAATGGCCCTGTATTTAAGAAGAACTTTTATCCGGCGGATATTCAAGAGGGACTTCCTGTCAACACAACAGTGCTGTGGGTGTCCGCTACGGATGCTGACTCGGCGTCTAATGCATTGTTGGAGTATAAACTGGTGTCTAGTAACAGCCAAGCCGGTTCAGCTTTTGCAGTTTCTAACAAAACCGGGCGTGTCTCTACCAAAGTTCAACTCGACCGTGAAAATATCTCTTCCTACACATTTAAAATTCGCGCTGAAGATGTGGCAAACAGGTCCATTGCTAGCGAAGTAGTCGTGGTGGTTAACGTACAGGATATCAACGATAACTCCCCTATTTTTGAAGATCCTCTGACAGCTTCCGTTTACGAAAATGTTTCTGTGGGAAGCCTTGTTGCTGTGCTGAACGCGCGGGATGCTGACACTGAAATTAGCACCCTATTACAGTTTGGCTTTGTTACTGGAGGAGATTCACACGATGCATTCACTCTTGATGCAAATAACGGCAGACTGACAGTGAAACAGCCCTTGAATCGAGAGGTTAAATCCCACTACACACTGCAAGTCACGGTGAGTGACTCGCAACATATAACAACGTCCAACTTCACAGTAGTTATCTTGGATGTTAACGACAATCCACCAAGATTCCTTTCAGATCCTTTGACACAACAAATTCTTGAAAAACTGCCTGTTGGAGCTGTCGCGATGAACGTGAGTGCTGTTGATGATGACGAGGGCACTAATGCTGAAATCCTGTACTCTATTCTGCCATCCCCTTCAAGCGACAATTTCACAATAGATCGTCAGACGGGTGTTTTGCGCCTTAATAAGGTACTGGTGTACAAGAAACCAAGCGCCTCTGGGAACGAGAACTTTTACAATGTGACAGTGAAAGCGAGAAATTCGTATTCGCCATTCTTCGAGGAAACTGTGCTGGTCATTATTGAAGTGACTGACAGTAATGACCACACGCCAGCATTCACATCTCCTTCGTATGATTTTTTCGCTATTCGTGATACAACAGCCTTCGAGACCGTTGCGCGCGTCGAAGCGGTTGATGATCAAGATACAGGCACAAATGCGCTTGTTCGCTACGAGGCAGTCAGTGGGAACGGAACATTGTGGTTTAACATTGATCCAGATAGCGGTAATGTCACTGCCGCTAGACCCCTTAATACTCTGGGTGTGTTCTACTTACGGATCAAGGCTCGGGACATGGGACAACCCGCCAAGGAGAGTTTTGCCAGCCTTTACGTGGAAGTTGTAGAACCCAACAACAACTCACCCAATTTCCCAGGTGGCCAGTACCTTTTTACTGTACTGGAGACATTTCCTGTGGGACATACAGTTGGAAAAGTTAGTGCCTCAGATTCGGACACAGGAACGAACGGCCAAGTCTTTTATCACTTACAGAGCAGTGTTCCACCAGGATTTCTTGGAATTGGTCGAGAGAATGGTTCAATCTTTGTGAAGAAGGCGCTGGATTACGAGTTTTCCAAAGAAATTGTTCTCAGCGTTGTGGGCACGGACGGTGGAAAAGTGCCTCGTTCAGACACAGTGACAGTGCTAGTTAAACTCTTGGATGCCAACGATAATCGGCCGGTTTTTTCAAGTCAAAAATACGATGGTTATATAGCAGAGAATACGACACCCGGAGCATCGATTATTACTGTTACAGCTTCTGATCCGGATCAGGGCGACAAAGGACGGGTGGAGTACAGCATCTCTAACGCAGATCTCCTTACGTCGTTTGAAATAAATCCAATCAGCGGACAGATCAAGAGCAAGGTAGTGTTCGATTACGAAGTACAACAGTTGTACGAATTGTCCATCCTGGCCAGAGATAAGGCATCGCCACCTTTGGAATCACAACCAATGGCCAAAGTACTTGTTCACGTCACCAGTGTGAATGAATATACCCCGAAGTTTAACAAGTCTCTTTTCCAGGCTTCTGTGGCTGAGAATGCACCAATTGGGCAGTCCGTGACTCAAATATACGCAACAGACCAAGACAAGGGTCCGGATGGCGCGGTTGTTTATTTGCTGCTCGGAGAAAGTACCAGTTTAGGATTCAGCATAGATCGTTACGCAGGGGTTTTGAGCGTCTCCGGGAAGCTGGACAGCGAGCAATTTGGGATTGTAACGCTTCGAGTTCTCGCTAAGAATGCGCTCCAGACGAGCGTGACCCCTGATACCAGCGATCTAGCGACGATAATCGTGACAGTCACGGACGCTAACGATGCTCCTCGATTCCTTAAGAGTGTTTATCGTGCCAGTGTCAAGGAGGAACAGAATGCTGGGCAGCCTGTTACTAATGTCACAGCTGTAGACGACGATTTTGTCAATCAGCCGAAAGGAGCAAGGATAGAATACAGAATTCTGGCCGGCAACACTGAAAATGCTTTTACCATCGAGCTGAATACAGGAATAATAAGGACAGCCAAGAGACTCGACAGAGAGACCATCCCGCAGTACCGCCTGACAGTCACCGCCACAGATCAAGGACTGCCTCCTATGTCAGGAAACGCTACGGTCATTGTAAATATTGATGACGTCAATGATAATGCTCCTCGCCTTCCTATCAACTTTACGGGCATGGTCAAAGAAAACAAACCCGCTGGCACCACTGTAGTGAGATTGCAACCCCAAGACCCAGACGAAGATCCCAATCGAGGGCCTTATACGTTTACTATCAGCGGTACCAACTATGGGAAGTTTCAATTAAACGGTGCAAGTGGTGTGATAACAACCACCACAAAGCTGGACCGCGAGACAGCCTCATCATTCGACCTGTCCATCAAAATTTCGGACGGTGGCTCCCCACAGATGTTCGCCGTGTCGCACTGCCGAATTCTTGTCCAGGATGTGAATGATAATGCCCCCGGCACGACCTCACGTGTGGTGCAAGTGACCAGCCTTAACAGCTTCGCATCCGGGACAGTAGCAAACGTCCAACCTGATGACCCGGATGTCGATGACGTCTTGACGTGCCAGATTCTTAAGAACAGCGAGGGATTGTTTAGTTTCCTTCCAAAAAGCTGCATTTTGAGGACAAACGCGAAATACGATGGAAACGGTGACCATAATTTGATAGTGAACGCATCTGATGGCAAATCAGCAGTTTCATACGATGTTAAAGTGCGCTTCCTCGCCTACGAATCGCTAACGGTCAACAACAGTATAACAGTGCGAGTGCAGGCGACAAGTCCAGAAATGTTCCTTTCTCAGTCCTATCAGGATTTCTTGAATGCTATCGATGGTATCCTGTCGCCCAGTTCTGCGTCGCAGCTCTTCAGTGTCAAGTCCGTAACAGGAGGTTTCGTCGACCTGTCGGTCGCCGCGAAAACTTCCAATTCGCAGTACATAACAAGAGAACACCTCTCTGACACGCTGGGAGAAAACAAAGCTAAACTGGAAAGAGATGGTAATGTCGTGATTGAGAATGTGGATTACACTCCTTGTACTGCTAGCAGCCCCTGTCACAATGGTGGCGAATGCACCAGTTACGTTCAAACTCTGGGAACCACGACCACTATAGATACTGTTCCGGTGATATTCTTATCTGTGGATTACGACTGGAGGTTCAAGTGCGTTTGTAAACCCGGCTACATCGGGGAAACGTGCGAGATCAGCGAGAAAGGATGCATCTCCAAACCGTGCCAGAACGGAGCTACATGCGTGGATAAAGATTTCTCGTACGAATGCCAATGTGCGGCCGGTTTTAACGGATCCACTTGTGCCAAGGATATTGACGAGTGTCAGCAGAATCCTTGCAAGAACGAAGGACGATGCGAGAATCTCGTCGGAAGCTACAGGTGTCACTGCAAACCTGGATATTTGGGAACCAACTGCTCATCTGGTTTCGATTTCTGCCAAGTATCCTCTTCCAGCAGCTGGGCCCAACCCAAGTGTAGCTGCGATTCTGGAAAGGCGTGCCAGTGCTCGTGTCTCGGATTTGAATCTGCGTCCTTTCTAGCGCTACCCACTCTGGAGAGTCTACAACAGGGCGAATTCAACAACATCACTTTCGAGATTTCCACGTCCAAGGGCGACGGCTTGTTGCTTTACAACGCGGACGGGAAGTATAATAGGGACTCCGATTTCATCGCCATACAGGTTATTGGCGGAAAGATCCAGATGTCGTTTAATCTCGGGTATGCACGAAGTGCAGTTGTTGTTCAGCATGACAAGTCTGTAGACGATGGACAGTGGCACAGCATCACAGTGATTAGAAATAGGAAGGTGAGTGTGTGTAAATTGTGTGATCAAACTCTAATTTTAGCATTGTAAAACAGACACGTGACGAGGATTTCAATGTAAGATATTATGTGATGGACCACTAAATTCTTAGTACTAAGTGCACAGAAATATATGGGAACAAGAAAGTAGAGTTGATATCTCAAAACGCAGCAGTAGCTCCTCGATATTCTTGTATTCTTTGTTAGGAACAAATGTCGGCAGCAGCAAGACGTTCTTAATTCTAGTGGCTGAAAGAGAGGTTTCCAATTGAATGTCGAATTAACAAATTTACGTCAATTTTTCATGCGTCTGCCCTGTTATTGACAATGAATGTCGTCATAACATTGTCAAAGTACATGTAGTCAATTTGTTTTTCAAGGATAATAAATAGTCCGCTCTCGCTCGCTGACGTATCACAAAAATTACAAATTCATAAGTGATTGCTTAGGTTTTGGTTTCACGAAAAAACAGCGCTATATTCAAGTAACACATTATTTTGGATGTTTACAACGTTTATTGAGCCCTTGCATTGTATGACAGGTTGGTGAAGTGACTGTCGATTCTGCGGCCAAAGTGACAGGGGAATCTGAAGGACGACTAGAGTGAGTATCCAAAATATGCGTTTTGTTTAATTCCAGTTGAACTCAAATTCCAAGAGTCTGACCGTTTTGAGCAATTGCCTCGATCAAAAACTTAACTCTCCCATGGCAAATTATGAAAATTTATGAACAACGTAATGAGAGTTTTAAAGTGGCTTTTTTTGTCGATAAATGCTTTGCAACGCCATAGCCTTACAAAGACAGGGGCGGATCCAGGAGTTTTCAAGGGAAGGTGACGGGGTGACTGGTACCTTGGGATTGCTGGTGTTCACAAATTATACCAATTTGAAAACAGGAACCTAATTGAAAACCGTTTCCCCACAAAGAAGGAATTACAATTAGGTACCTGTCCAGAGAGTTTGCCTTAAGTTCTGTATAATAAACTTGTCTGTGTTTTCCTTCTCCAAAGGGGCGGGGGGTGGCCAGTCACCCAATCCTTCCCCCTCTCGAGTCCGCCCCTGAAAGATATTCTATTCTGACGGACGACCCTATCTTTATACACAGGAAACTGGATTTGTCTAACTCGCCGTTGCTTATTGGCGGAATAAAGGACTTCGATCGTTCGCTGGATCACCCTGGACAGCATATTCAGGCAGACGATTTTCTGGGTTGCATGCGGAACGTGTTCATCAACGGCAAGAAACTGGACCCGACTAGTGCGATAGATTCCGCTGGCATCATTGACCGCTGCCCTCGGCTAGGCCAGTGTGCCTCGGGGAAGTGTAAGAATGGAGGGAAATGTGTGGATTACTGGTTTGATTATATCTGTGAGTGTGCAGATGGATACAGTGGGAGGAACTGCGAACAAGGTTAGTTCATTGGACGTTGGTGATTAGAAACACCTCCGGGTATACTGGAGATTTATCAGAAATCTGCGCGAACTTGGGCAATGCCATTATCAGGCTGGTGAACTAAAGAAACCGCTGGGTACTCGTAAAACCAAGCCGGACGCTCGACCAACGACTATCAATAATCTAGTATTTGAATCTAACGAAAGAGTAAGGGTAATCAAATGGTAACTATCACGAGTAAACCATTTGATTAAGATGAGAAAATATGCTTACAAATCGAACTGTGTCGTCAAATTTTGCAACATAAAAACTTACCCGAAGTTGAGATTTTCTGGTGAGAAACTGTCGTGTTGTGCTTGGTATTATTATCATTGAAAGAAATGATAGTATTTTCTTCTGCTTTGTGCTTTGTTGATTGAGTGTTTTAGTAGTTGTACAGAAAATGAGAGGTTTGCATCGATTAAAAGTCTACTCTAAAGCTTTGAACGCTCATCTGTATGAATCTTTCACTGAAGAAATGTTCTTCAGATTGTCTAACAATTGCCGTTTCTTTCCTCTTCCTTGCAGAAGTACAACCAGTAAAATTCAGCTCAGACAGCTTCTTAGTGCTTCAATTTAAGGAGAGTTATCGACGAGAACAACAACGCGAAGAAAGAGAAGGCAACTCGGCTCGAAAGAGGAGAGCAGTGTCTTCTAGCAGGGAAGAGTTTTCCATCAGATTCCGTACTCGAAATGCCAATGGCCTTGTCCTTCTGGCCAGCGATTCTTCTTCAACTATCGTGTCAGGATACACGGTTCTAGAGGTGGGTCCAATTGCAAATTTCAAACAATATTTGACAACAATATTGGAAGTGTTATTGCATATTGCATTTCTACCAGTTTTTGCTTTGCGGTGCTATCCAATGAGATCGTTGTCTTTGCGCAACCCGCGTTATATGTTTTCCTGCGCTTTATAGTTCGACTAGTCACGTGTTTCTGTACACTTTCAACCGGTTGACTGAGACCTCCTATTAACATTCATGTTGTACCTTCTCCTTCTCTGACAGATAAAGTCTGGGAACCTCAAGTACACTTTCGGAAATGGAGGCAACGTCGCTAGTTTTACCGCTTCTTCCAATGTGGCAGATGGTGAGTGGCATAACGTGACTGTTATCCACCATGATAAGAGCGTGACTGTCACGCTCGACGGCGACCCCCGCACCAAGTTGTTCGACAGTTCAGCGCACGACTTCCTCGGAAAGGACATCAAGGCCTGGTTCCTCGGTGGGTACAACTCGTCTTCTATGGGTTTAAACCTGGAGAATTTCTCTGGTTGCATGAAAGATCTTACCATTGATGGCCTACACGTTTCTTTCTCGGGACCGAACAAGTTCGCGGCTATTTCACCTCGAGGGGGCTCGGTGGACGAAGGATGTGACGGAAGTGGTTCCTGCGCTTCGGTTAGCTGCACAGACCCGGATAAACCTTACTGCTTTGAAGAGTGGGAGTTGGCTACCTGTATCAGCGACAAACAGTGCAAACCGAATCCTTGTGGAATAAATGGCTCTTGTTTGCCACAGAAGGACGGCAGCTATATATGTATGTGCAATGGAGAGTTAGGAAAGTGTCCCACAGCTGGTGAACCTGACGGAGATGACGACGGAAGTCCTCTAAGTGCTGGGGTGATCGCGGCAATAGCTTTCTTTGTGGTTTTAGTGATATTGATAATCGTAGCGGTGATCTTCGCTCGTCGTTACCGACACCGACAGAAGGCAAACAACAAGACCACGGTGGACTTTGACGCTACGACCGGAGCTGAAGTGGCTACGGATGTCCACGACGCCTCGCAGAGGACGTCTCCCTCGCACAGCAGCGACGACAGCGGCGTAGTGATCCGCAATCCCAGCCAGAAGTCTCTGACGGATTTACGGCAATCGACACTTCAGAACGGCAAGGACATTGTTATACACAATGTCGGTGCCCCGGAGGATTATCAAATCAAACTGACGAAATCCCAGGAGAAAATCGACGCGGGTTTCTCGGAATCCGATGGGGAATTTATCATGAGGAATGAAGTAGCTTTGGGTAATAACGTACCTCCTGATTTTGGAGATGTTCCGAGGTCGTCGAGGACTCCAAACCATCGAAGCACCCCGTTACAAAAAGAACACGCTCGTTTGGTGTCCACAAACAATAGATCAAGAAATCGTGAGCGTAAAATTCCAAATCCTCACTTCAGACATGGTATGGATAAACGGCAGCCGCTGTCAAGGAGCATCCTGGATCCTAGATTACGAGGACCGACGAACCCGAAGCCTTCGCGACGTTTTCGGAAAGGTTCTCTGGGTTCGTCGAGTAGCGATGATGCTCCGGATTTCTCCGAGGCTGGTCACAGGTCCGATGACAACTCCGAAAGACTGGAGCATTACGACATTGAAGTTGCTAGCCTAGGGTATAGCGAAGTGTCATACCAATACGATCCTAACACATTCAAGGACAAATCGTTGAACTGTCGTGAGCCGCCGGGATTATCTTCAGCAGAGATCGAGAGACTTCGGAAGCAGCCGCCGTCGGGAAGCTTGCTCGATGCAGTGTCTTCCATAAGCGACGACGCGCCGACAATCGATAAATTGTCGAGTGTTCTCGAAGTTCCCGATAGTTCAAGCGAGAGTTCTGATGATACGTTTACATGCAGTGAGTTTGAATATGACAATGATGAACCCAGCAGAGAGGACAACAACTTTCGCGGTAGTATGGTATTTTCAAAGCTTAACGATGTCAAAATGAACGCAAACAACCAGAATCCTGAAGCAAACGAGGGCCGAACTTCTCACAGAGGCTCTCGGAGCACGTTAAACATGAGCGACGATGAGATTTTACCAAACGCTTGGAGCTCCAAGCCAACAAATGGAAAGAAAGATTTGTTCAACTGGGACGATGTGCTGAACTGGGGATTACGCTATCACAATCTTCGAGGTGTGTACAAAGACATTGCACAGCTTAAGGATTCTGCAGTACCTCCAAACAAGGACGAGGAATATGTTTAAGGGAGAGCAAGACGTTATTATTTTGTTACTGAGCTTTTTATTTATTGAGATTTAAAAAGTTTTATAGAACGCAAAGAAAACACAAGATGTACATACAGTGTTTGTAGTTTAATTTCTCGTTGGTCAGGAGAGAAATATTTTTTAGATTCGCTTGTGAGTTTTAATAGGTTTAACTGAAATTATTGGACAGTTTTAATTGAAAATCTTCAGTATGGAGGAATGTTTGCAAGGGTTTCGAAAAATCTTAATTTATGTTCGTAGAACAGGTCACCCAAGCGTACTATTTACGTCTTTATTCGGTGAAATACCCATACATTGATCAATTTCAATGTCATATCCTAATCTCCATACAAACTCTTAATTTCAGGTCCTGTTCTCCATACTATTATATTACGCTTGGGTTACCTGTTATTGTGTAGCAGATTTTTTAATTTTTAATGTTTCTATGACCTTTACAGTTCAAGAACCTTATGCAACCTCTTCCTGCAGAAACCGAATTTTCCGCTTGCAAAATAGAATGAAAAGTTATATTTGTACAGAATCAGAGCAAATGTTGAAGTATGGTGATTAAAGTATGTTTTATATAAATATTGTCTCCACAGTCAGAGAATGCCTGATTATTCAAAGTATAGTATCGTTAATGAACTTTTCGGGTGCTTCCATTATGCCTTGGCCATCTCTGAAGGTGGTTCTCTTTGATTAGTCGGACCGGTCGGAGCAAAATTTGCTGTTCCATTTTTACAAAGCAGCTCACTGCCCTTTTTCTCAATAGATTTAATTTGTGTAGGGATTTCGGGAAAGGAATGAAAAATGGTAAGAGACATTCCTCTCGTCTGGCCCGGTCAACTTCGTTGCCAGGGTCTCTCATCTTTCTGCCCACTGGAGTGACAGGGGGCGGGAAAACGAGAGACCCTGGGAACAAGGATGTGGCCCGGTTTGATTGGATTATTCCTTACGTATAGTCCCACGGGTCTCTGTTCGGTCCGTCTGGCATAGCGGAAAGCGCCCTCCATGTCCAAAAAAGAGGGTATTGCGAGCCCTGGATATTTCACATTATTTGAAGCCCAGAGAGAAATGTTTAGTCTCGTTCATTGAGGCCCTAAAGCACTGCACCGGAGTAACAGCATCTCTTCGTCTTCCCCGCTAGTCATTTCCATTTACCAGTTTTGGCTATTTTTCATTCCAACGTTCAAACAGATGAAATATCTCAGTTCCGATAATCCTGTCTTCTCCTTAGCACTGAAAAAGAAGTGGAATGACACTTGAGAGTTTCAAAATCCTTTATCGTCTAAAAGGAAAAAGAGTCCGGCCGCGTTCCTGTTTAGGGGTTTGGGGAGGAGCACGGGCTAGAGTTTCTCTGGCGGATCATCTAACTCAGAATTGTTGAGAACAGAAATGAAGGAACTTCACTTGATTGTGTATGCGATGTTCCCAAAGCGAACCCAGCGTAGACAAGCGTACAGGGTGAATTTATCAAAACCAACTGAGAGAGTTTAAAAAATGACAGCTGGCTCCAGCTTCTACTATCTACTACCTGTGCACATGCAAAAGAACTGAGACTGCTGTCATTGTTACTACTGTACTAGTGCTAATAATCATGTCCAGCTGATTTTGTTTTCTTAAAGGGGTCTTAATTTAAAACAGTCACAAATCAGAATATGTGGACCATCAACTTACCTTACAGGAAATATATGGGGAAAACAATTGTTCAATGCAAACTCTTTTTTTATTTTGTAAACTTCTTCTATCATCACTTGGTGCCTTGCTTTGGGAAGTTTGTCCATTTTAGTTAGAACAACCTACACCAACCAAAGAGCATAGAGGTTCAGTGAAACAAACATATCCATTTAAAAAAAAAATAATTAATAGCCCCATGTACATTAGACAGGGTCAGGGATTTTGGTCCAGCCTGTTTATGCAATTTGTTCGTGCCTATAGCCACACCCAATTCTCACTGAGGCAATGCATGGGTGGGTGTGTTTATGGCCTGATAGGGGTACTCCCTTATATGGGCTATACAGGTATGTGTGGCTCCAAAGGGTACAGTTTGTGAGCCTTTTTGCTAATAAATAGGGTGCATTGCAGGGATACCCTCAGAATTAAATCTTGCAGAAACTCATTTATACACCTGGGTGGAGAGAGTCCCTATAAGAATTTAGCGCCTTGCCCAAGAACACAACTCAACGTCCCCAGCTAGGGCTTGAACCGAGACTACTTGATCTGTGTTGAGAATAGTAATCATGAGGCCACCACACCTCCTCCAAAATGCACAAATTCATCTTTTGCCTTGTTCATTTGCATTGCAGACATAGAATCAGATAATAGTCACTGGCATGCTCATAATTTGTTGTGTACGTTGTCTACACTTTTCAAGTTACACTGTAAGTGGAATGAATCATAAGTAATGCCTTTTTGCAATCACTAAACCATGGATTAATATATGGCCAATTTTTGTCAGCATATTTCTCTGTCAACCTGCAGAATGCCACTTTGAATATTACCGGTATATACGGGGCTGCCATTAAGTTTTAAGTCGACTGTAACCTTGATCCTCACTCCCTTAACAAACATGTTACCTTTTGAGTGAATTCTATCAGTTAAGGCAACTTCATGGATGACCCATCAAACATACTCAGCTGTAACAGGTGTTACGGGTATAATATCTTGCTACAACAAAAATTAAACAAAGTTTACCTGAAAAGGGCCCCCAAATTCACCCATCATTTCAAAGGCTATGAGATCATTTTTCTTGACTCCAACTTTTCCATCAATAAGGAGACAAACACTTCTTAACCTGTAAAAAGTGAAATATACAATAATTTTCCATCAAGCAGTTCTTAGTTATTATTGAACTTTCATGTAGGCATTTGGATAAGATTTTTCATGATGGCAGTGGTCAATATTCTCCCAGCTGTGTAAACTGAAAGGAGACCAACAGAAAGCCGAAAAAGATCAACAGATTTCCTTCTGAATCTTTCGAGCATACAGGGAATGTACATCTAGACCACCATTTACAACTTTTTACGAAATAAAGTTTGACAAAGCTTTGTGAGGAGTATCAATTAAATTAATAAATGACTTACTGTGTAGATATTTTCATTGACAATCTTAGCTTGGGCCAATTTCACTTAGTATGAACTATTTGCTTGGTCAGTTAGGAGTTGTATATTTTTCTTATTTAATTTCTATCATTTTAATATTACTTTTTATTTAGTCTCTTTACCCTACCTAACTTCCTGACTGTGTAGTAAAACTGTAAAACTTGATTAACCATTAGTAATTAGGAACTCATTGGAGGATCTGCCTAAATTAAGAAGCACTGTCTCGTTACCTTCTGCCATAAAGGAGAAGGAACTGAAGATGATGAAACTGTTTTGGCAAAAAGGTACACAAGTCATCAACTTACTCTTTCCCAACCCGTTCTTTAAGGTATGTTTCTGCGACATTGACAAAGTGCTCAGTACCACGCTTGCTTCCTAAGCCTGCTACATATCCATAACCAGGTAGATCCACTAGGTACATCTTTGAACCAATATTGAAGAAATTGACGAGTCGTGTGTGACCCTTGAACACCAATAAAGACCATTAGAAAATAACCCAAAACTATTACAGGTGCATTGATTGGTTGAAAAATATGTTTCTATTGAACAATTAGATTTTCAAGGGTTAAGGTTTTCTACTGAAATACATAGCAATGTTGAAGCCTATATTCCATAGAATTTGTCTGGGTTGTTAGAATTCACAACATAAATCTCAAAAAGCTAACAGTTGTGCAAAATACAGTTCCACAATCTATAAGAAATATTCAAATAATCACTAGCAGATCAGTAGCTTTGGGGGTTGTAAATATGATATGATATGATTTCCATAGCTATTTTACATACAGGTTTTTTAGATGTTCTGACAAGTTTCTTCTGGTTCAACAATGCATTTATAAGAGAGGATTTTCCAACACTTGTCCTGCCAACGAAGGCAACCTGATGGAACAAGATTAGGTTAGATTAGGCAAAGCTCGATAACACAACACTCTCGCACTTTCCCATGATGAGATTCCTTGGACAATTATTTGCAATCGCCTGTCAATCGACATCTCAGTCAGTACTCATTCAAAATCCTGATTGATTGAGGGTATCGATCGACACTCAACTGCTAATGCCTTTAGTACACATGATCTAATTATTGTACTACCAGGTCATGTGCTTAAATTCAGGGGGTACTGGTAGTGGAACTAAAACAAGCTTTGTGATATCTCCAATGGGTACAAGAGTCTTGACTGGTTGTAAAATTGGAATTAAAAACTTAATTAAGAAGATTAATCTAGGTGTAGCTTGAGCTTTATTTGACCCCTATAAGATACAACTAAAAATTAAATAGGTTTGATTACCAGTCCCCATTCAAGAAGGGAGCCCACACTAGTAGACTGGAATCAAAAGACGTGTGGAAATCAAGCCTAAACAAACATGTTTCTATATTTCATCATTTCTTTCTGTGCACCCTCCTTTCATCATTAGAAAGGCTAGAATCCTGGACTTGTACCTCCTGACCTTTTAAATGGGAGTCAACCACCCCTCCCATTGGCCTGAATTCCCCTAATTAATGCCTCATTTGCATTCTTCTTCAATGCTATTCCTTCTTGTCTAACTTATAATCTCATCAGATTAAAGAAATTTTTCTTGTAGATGATTCTATCAAAGAGGGAAAAGTGCAATGAGCTTGACCCTACATTAAGCATCAACCCATCCGTGAGGCACGGCCAAACTAGGACACATGAAGAAAGTGCCCTACTGTTATAGATGAGAGTGTGGGTTCTTTAACGTCCCCTGCTAATCATGTAACACTGAAAATGCAGGAGACGGGGACTACGATTTATAGTCATTATCTGAGAAGTCTTGAAAGTCTAACCATCACATATCACATCTTATGACGCCCCTCTCCCCGTGCTTCGGAAAGCCAAAATACCCTTGCTCGAAATTCCATCGTATTCCCTAAGATATCCCCATGATTGAATTGATGTCACGAAGACAGTAGCATGCTGCGTATGTATGCTCTAAGAGAGACATCACCTCAGGTAATTTAAGTTTTGGAGCATCCTCCAACTTTTGGGCAGACCCCTGAAAAGTGGCTTCTGCACCAAGTACCTCAAACTGTCTGTCCGCTCGATCTAGAGCTCTCCTAGTGGGATTAAAACCTGTATCAGATCCTTCTAGTCCAGAAAGTACATTTTGACTGTAAAATCTCGAGGAGAAAAGACGGAAAGCTTTCTTGGGACGATAAATTGTCAAAAACTTATGACAACCACCTGACATAGCACAAGCTTTCCAGAAAGCGGTAGTGAGCCTGCGATCTTTAAGCGGGCCGTAACATCCGGGATATTCGCGCCATGTGGAGGAAAAATGGCGACCATGGTTGTTTCGCCGAATGTGGTAAAGAACTGGGAAAAATCGGGCAAGGATGATGTGTACGTTCAATGAATTTTGTCGAAGAGTCTTTCTCACTACCAGATACTTACGAATCTTTTATCTATCTGCAGTTTTCGGCTGTGTAAAAACTGCGTGCGAGGCAAAGAAGGAGAGCTGTTTGATTCAAACTTTCAGTGCAGGGAGAATGGTTTGTAAGCTTGTTGATTGGTTAGGAATTTCGAGATCTTTCCTACAATCGATTCGTTTTGTGTTTTAGATCTCAAGCGTGTGATCTATGAAGTGTTTAGTCACGTTATTCAAGGCGATCTGCGGCAAGAAGATGCCCTTTCGTTGCTGTCCGATGTCACGGTAAGAATCACGTTGATTTTCTCTAATTTGATTATCTGCTCGTTTTCCGTACACGCCATATGACGCACTTGCCAGTTAATAAGTCGTTCATTTATAGTTGTCATTGTTTGGAAAGGGGTGAATTTTTGTGATCATTCCCTTAAGAATTGTTTTTCATAACCTGCTGCTTATCCCTTAATTATATGCTTCTCCTATATGTTTTGAAAGCAGCTTTCATAGAGTGGAATCTTCGTTGCAAACAAAATTATGGACACGAGTAGCATCCCTCTGTAAGAGGGAAGGTTATCAAGGTGAAACCTTAGCTGATTTTTGCTTCACTACTTTTTCTCTCAGGAAATTCATCCAGGATGTGCATCGCTGCTGGCTGACCTGATATGTATCTTGGGTACACAAGCTCTATCCAATTATTGCTGTTACTTTAAAAAATTATGTTTTTTGTTCTGTCTGATCTGCATATGCTGACTGAAGTGTTCCCTAGGAGTACAGGTTTTTCGTGATTGTGTGTGCTGTGCTTGCACCCTATGTATCCTATGGTTCCTGGTGTATTCATAATCCTACAGATGTGGAAAGCCAGTGTGCAGAGGACAAGCCAAGCAGAGAAAGATTCCTGTCGCTGGTTTCAGCTTCAGTGGTATGTTCTTGTGACTTTCTTTGCAACTGCTCTGTATGAAAACAGTACAATTTCTGGAAAAATTCAACCCTTCATACCTGGAGTGATCAAACTAAATTTTTCCTGAAAATTGAACACTGTCAGTAATGGAAAGGTGGGAAATGAGATTCATAGAAAATCATGATGTAGAACAGTGCAATACTTGCGCTGTATCTGAGCTGCTCTATCACCAGATGCATGGAAATATTTAAGATTAATAATAAGCTACTGGGGAAAAATCCCCCTGCTACTCAAAGGGAAACATTCAACTGGTCTGCAAGAAGTTATACAGCTGTGTTAGCAGGTTCAACTCCTGTTGTGAGAAGTCAAATATTTTTCATGTATCTTTTATTGTTGAGTTGAGTAACATTGTAGTCATATTTCTACCAGCCATACAGTGAAGCGTACCATCAA
>Ga0126337_10000341_pt1 | contig 22335 bp, 8 predicted proteins | sample DipCmetagenome_FD_92527 | JGI IMG/M metagenome (GOLD analysis project Ga0126337, IMG submission 92527) | Coral microbial communities from La Bocana,Puerto Morelos, Mexico - Diploria C A metagenome | ecosystem: Host-associated > Invertebrates > Cnidaria > Coral | place: La Bocana,Puerto Morelos...
ACGAACTTAAACTATTATTTTTATAACTAGTGCCCTAAAAGCTTCATTCTGGGCGAGTTTGAAGAAATTCCATTTTTGGCTATTTCCTGGTTTAGTCGATATTTAGGCGAAGCTGCTCTTAAGGATAATAATTATATATTTTAATAATTAACAATTAGTATCACCCAACTAGTGGACTAAAGCAAATCTAGGGGACTATTAGTAATAGTCATTGAGTAGTGAAGTTTTTTCGTTTTATTCCCAAAATTATAAATCTTTCTTCAACTTGCATTTGCAAACTTTATTATTGCTTTTTCTGTTCGGCTAGTTGGGTGTTACTAAAACAATTAGACCCTTCACCCTTAAGGGCCATGGGTCTAATTGTTAATTATTCACTGACATTTACCGAGCCACTTTGTGGCTCGGTAAATATCCACCATTTTCACCGACACTGAAGGGGAATAATTGTTTTAGTATATACCACACAAGCTGAATAGCTAGTGGACCAAAGAGTAACTTTTCTTTTTAAGAGTAACTTTATTTGAAATGGGAAGCCATTTGTTTTTCTTTGGCTGCTTAGAGGTGAATAGTACTTGGCTTATCACCTCCGAGCTAGCCAATCAGCGTGCATAAAAAGCAATATTCACTTGTGTGGTGTATACTAATAAATTATTTTCATGTATGGGAGAGGGACATTTGCATGGCCCTAACATGGAGTGCTTGAACATAACATTCAATAGAAATTATAAATATATCAGTAGTAAGGTAGAAAAACATATTAAGAATTGTCACTTTGGGAAAAAGGACAAAAGTTTCAGGTATAGCCCTTCTTCAGTGGAGGAAGCATTAAATAATGGAGTACATGAAGCCATGGAGTCTAAGCATGCTGAAACCAGATGTTCACATGCCATTTACAGATGAAATGGAAAAACTAATTTAGGTTGCCTCCTCTGGTTGCATAATGTTGAGCCTAAAAATGAAATCGGCATTGATACATTGTGTTTGTATTTGTTGTAGGTGCAGGAAGCTGTAGAAGCTCAACAAATTGCCATGAGTGTATAGGGAAGGCTCAGTGTGCCTGGTGCTCAAAGGAGGTAATTTAAATTATCACAACACGACTTTCAGGATTTACTACTAACAACACCATTTTTCATGTGCCAAATAGTACAATGGGTCATTTCATTTGAAAAATAGTGTATTTTTTTGTGCCAAATTTCTATTTTATCAAAGACCGAGTAAAAAATAGAAGTTGAATTTAAGTTTTTGACTCCTTGCATGGGTGACCCGAAAACACTGACCACCGGTCCATGGACCCCCCTTCGGACCCAGTCCATGGACTACCTTATGGACCGGTCCATGGACCCCTTTTACGGACCCCCCCCCCTACGGCGAAAATTTGAATGTTTACTTCCGCAAAATTAACAGACTTAGGCGCAAGGTAATATTAAGGACGTTTGTGCCAATTGTTTCTGCGCATTGTTACTGCGCACAAAATTCACATGCCACGTCATGCATCGAGTGCACGCGCTAAGTAGTAAAGTAACCAATAATAGGGCAAATGGCCATTACTATAACTTTTCGTGGATTTAATGATCTTGGACGTTCGGCGACCTCTATTTTTTTTTCAATGGTTCATTTTCTCTACGGATTTTCTATGTTTTGCGAAAAAATGAAGAAAATCTATCAAGTAGAAGTTTTAATTTTTTGGAAAACGCTCCATCGAATTCCGTTCATTTGACCACTTGGTTTAGCTGTGCGGCAGTTTAAAATGCCTCTCTAAGGGTTAAGGTTTGTGAAAATGATGACAATATTTGAAATTATTAATGCCACAGATTCACTTATACAAAATATTATTAGGATTGTTTGCCTCTGTTGACTTATCTTTGATATTTTAACCTAAAACCCCTGGAGACCATTCTGAATTATGCGCACCAATTTATCAAAATCAGTGCAGTTTTCCACACGCCTTATCTCTCAAACGAAGCCGGTGACCCCCAATTTTTATTTCATTTCTGAAACAAGTAAATCATTACCTGTCCACAGTAGAAGTTTAAAAAAAATCTATTGAGTAGAAAATTTTCGCGCGAACGTCCTAATTGCATATTTTGCTTATAAATGCTGCCTTTCTAAAACTGGCATTTTTGCAGGAAAATTTGAGCAACTCATTTGAACTATCATACTTGCCAAGAAAGGAACATTGCATTTTGCTTTTTTAACAACAATGCTCATAACAAATGCACTAACAGCAAAGTTTTTTACATTGTGGCCACTGTCTAGGTTTTATTACCATAACATGGTTTGCTATGTTTTCTGCATGGTTTAAATGAAATTTGTTTTCCAGAATTCTGTTTGCTTTTGTTTTGTTCCTTTTGCTCTGTCATAACCTAAAACAGTTGGAAAAATCCAATTGAAACCGCATTAAAAAGTATTAGGTTACTTGAAATACTAGATTTTATGCTTGTATAAAGTTAAGTGTCTAAACATTACTTATTATCTAATTAATAGTATACAACACATAACTTGCTTTCCCTTATGTTTTAGGATTTTACATCATCCCGATGTGACTCGCAAGAAAATTTACGAAAGTTAGGTTGTCCATCTAACAATGTCTCTAACCCAATTAGCAAGTCCACAAATGAAGAGGTACAAATTAAGATCATTTCAAGCATTCAGTTTGAGTGTTTTGGTGTTTTAATCCTTTTTTTACAGATCTTTATTGCAAACATGCATATCTGAGTGGAAATATTAAATGCAGAGCTTTGAAGTATGCTTATCAATATAAATTCTTATTTTGGTACTATAGTATAATTACAAATAGAGATAAGCGATTTTTTGAAACATTTATCAATAAAATTGTTACAACCTACATATAGCAGGAAGTTTCAAAAATAAAAAAAAATGGAAAATGCACTGTGTCTAAATTGGGATTTAATTATTGTAAATTGATAATTAAATTGTTTTATTAATTATTGATTTAATTATCGTAAATTAAATATACAGAACAAAGATGTTGGAGCCACAGTGCAGGTACAGCCTCAGAGAATCAGATTGGATCTTAGATCAGGTACATAATTAAGCTCTTGTCTGATGTAACCACAATTTGTCATGTTACAGTTTATTTATATGTACAGTGCTTTCATTCATACCATCTACATCACCAAACACAGTTATGCAATTTGCAATCTTTCAAAAATATTTACAAAGCATATTATTTTATTTGGTTTCATAATCATCTGATTACTTGCATGCACATGTATCGGATAACAATAATTTGAAAACAATGTATAGATATTTCTCTTTGAGAAAATGCAATAACCGCCAATCTTCCTACAGTGTTTTGGGAAATCTTCAAAACTAAAAACAAAATGCAATATTTGGCTGCTCCTCTACAACCAGCAGGCAATCTTTGTACCACACAGCAAAAAGTAAATATTGGCTATATTTACAATGAAATTCTGATCATGTTTCCAAGAAATGTGTTTCTGTTTGTCTTCCATCAAGAAGGCAGAATCTAATTCAGCCAATTTCATTTTGTTTACTAGCCAAAGTGGCTAGTGGAAATTGAAAACCAACTAGCTAGCCAAAACTAACGGCAGCTAATTTTCTACTGTTAGTGTCTAGCCCTGAAAATGCTGAACGTGCACATTACCAATCAGGATTAAACTGGAAATTATTTTAATTGCTCTCGGCTGTTGTTGTTGTGCCCCATAACTAATATCCTTGATCTGTGCTGTTATTTCTGCTGATGCCAATTATTACTGTATTAATGTGCATGGCTTTGTATATTTAGTTTTGATGCAATGATTATCTGAGTTTGACTTAATTATTGTGAGCTTTTAACAACAAACAACAACGACCAAGCATTAATTTGCAACAAGAATACAATATCAATATAAACTATTAAAAGTTGAGCTAAATGTTAATCAATTAAAATCAATTAGTGTCTTAAAAATCTCAGAATAGTAATAAAACTAAACTTGTAAGCTGAATAGTTGCATTCATGAATTAGAAAACTTACAAGTATGAATCTAACTGATTGCATTACAGGACAGACCACAACAGTGAAACTTACAGTGAGGCCTGCTGAAAACTACCCGGTAGATTTGTACTACCTTATGGACATGTCATATTCTATGAAAAATGACTTGGAAAAATTAACAACCTTGGCCTCAAAAATAGGTATTTCATTGTTATAAAAACTCAGTAATTATAATATGCACTCAATAGACAGTACTTACTAGACGGTACTTCACATATGGGATCAAATTAATTAATTTACTACCACTTTGTTGAAACCCTGAAGTGGTTGCTTATGAGAGCTTCAACTGACTAAGTAAGCAAGGCTATACTCTTTGAGTCAAAGATTCCCTTGTGCTCAACTCTTCTTGAAACTGCTTTTGTTTGATTAGCTGCAGCCCACAACCATGGATGAATAAATTAGAAATATTGGTTTTTGATATGTTTTGACCAGTTAAAAACTTGGGCATGACAGTTAGAATTCCATTTGCAAGACTGTTGACAATAAATCTGCTGCTCTGTACTGTACTTGCCTAAAAATTACAATTGCCAACACTGCACTGAATGGGTTTATGACATACTCATCAACTTCAAACCTTTTGTCGGATGAATGACTGGCATTATACTCTAATCACCCTGAAATGATAATAAGATATTTTGGAATCTTAATATACACAACCACACCATCAATAGCAGGCACCTCATGTACTGATGCCGCTTTTCGATGAATTACTGCCAATCTTATTGGTATTTTGCTGTTTGGACAATTCCAGAATCTATTGCAGAATCTATTGCACCTTTAGGCTAATATGAAACTCTTCATTGTCAAAGGAACATATCAGGGTTGATAGTTTTTAGTTAACTAGTCCAAAACAGATTGTTTATTTTCAGCTAGCTTGCAGTTTGTGAGGCATGTCTTGAATGAAGCCAATTTTGGCTAAATTCATATGTTTGTTTGTAACTCATTACCTTGTAGAACCTAACAAAATTTCTGTAGTTTCTCTAAGAAATGAATGGTAGAAAAGTGGGAATTCAAGTAATTTGCCACACTTGACCAAAAACTCAAAAATTTGATTGCATGTAAACATCTCCCATGACAAAGCAGGGAATATGCAACAGGCTGACATAGTTCATGCATTCACAATAGGAAATTTAGCGGTTGCAAGCAATCTAATCTCTCACTGAAAAAAAAGAGGAGGAAATCTCTGCCTCACAGACAACAAGACTACTTAAACTCACTTAAAATCATCATGGCCAGTTATTAACCTCCATTGTGGATTATTGACTTAACAATGTGACTCTTTTAACCTTCCTCAGCTGCAAGCATGAGAAACATAACAACAAATTTTAAACTTGGATTTGGTTCTTTTGTGGACAAGACAGTCTCACCATATGTCAGAACTGAGTATGTAAATTGATACTCTATTTAATATGTGTACATTCAATTATATTCTGTTTGCTGTTCTTTAATAGTGGCTAGAGAGTTAACTATGGTACTGGTGAAACCAGCAAGCCTTGAATCTCCTTGGAAAGAGTTTTACTTGCTGTGCACTCAGTAATACACAGTCAACTATTAATACTACTTTTTTTCTTCAGCAATTGTCATGTATTCAATCAGCAATTGCACATGGGTAATTAAACCTAGACTTGGTGTCTTGTTAAGTTGCCATGTTGGAATAAAATGTTAGTTCTTTTCATCTTTTTTCATCTCGGCTAATTTGGTTTACAGAAACCCATCTAAGGGTTTCTTGGTATTTAACAACAATTATTTTGATTGTTGTGTCTGTTTCTTGTACAGAACAAAGGTGCCATGTTTAAGTGCAGATTCCAGTACAGTCTGTGTACCTACATACGGTTTCAGGCACATTCTTCCTTTGGTGGCTAAACCAGTTGAATTTCAGGTTTGTATATTTGATTTTTTAGAATATTTCTCCCACAAGAAAGTCCTTAAATTTGAAGATAGCTCTTGTAAAAGGCATAATTGGTTTATTGTAATCAAGCCACAAAACCACAAAAGACCATTACTAGGAAGTAGCGCTAACACTATAAAGTATTAACGCCATAAGAAGTAAACATTAATGTTGGTTCAATTAATTGGATTCAATAATTAATTAACCTTCTGATAATAGGGTGGGGTGGGAAAGGTACTTGTGTGTGTAGGTAAAACATTGAACACACTTTTGCTTTCAAGGGGATAGCAATTATATTTCAGGTAACATCAGTTCTCCCTTTTTAGTGCAAACGGTGTTACTGTGACTGAGATCTTTTGGAATTGATAAGCCTTCGATGGAAGGTAGATTGTAATGTACATGTAAACATAATCTTTATGATTGATCTTGACCTTCTCAATTTTTTTAGAACAAAGTCAAGGAACAGGTTATTTCTGGTAATCTAGATGCACCTGAAGGTGGATTTGATGCTTTGATGCAAGTGGCAGTTTGTGAAAAGGTTAGTCCCATGTAGGCGACAAAGTTGATACATCAGCTTCATAGTTATCCATCTCATATGCATCAACACACAACACTTTTTTTTTACTTTTGCAAACAAGAAGTGTTGCTAAGAAGTAAGTATAACAGCTCTTGTTTGAATAACTCATCCAGCCACTTTAGTTTGTTTTTTTCATTTGATGACTGTGTAATTGCAGGACCTACTTAATTGATTTTTTCTTGTGAAGTTTACACTTCATTGGTAAGGTCTCTTAAGGTCTGTCAAAATGTACTTAATGTGCTGCTTTTTCCAGGACATTGGTTGGTCTGTAAATGGTACATCTCGCCGTCTGGTTATTTTTGTTACTGATGCTCCATTTCATGTTGCTGGTGATGGAAAGGTTGGTATTCCTGTTGATAATCTCACAAGTGACTGTGTGGATAATTTAGTTCAGCCATGATGCTGCTGGTTGGGTTAGACAGCAAAATCAAAGTTCACCAACTTTGTATGTTACCCTGGCAATGCACCGTTACTCAAAAAATATCTTCATTTCTCTACCACAAATGCATATGCAGGTGGAATGCTTTTTGGAGTGCTTTGTTGGAAAATTCTATAAGTTTTAAGCAGCTTTACTTGTTTCAAACAAGCACCTCTCAACACCAAACCAATATTACCACCTTCTCATAAATATTGGGATATGGAGGTTAATTAGAAGATTCACAGAAGATATTAAGTTCCTATGTCCTGACCCATTTGTCACATTGTTTCTTTCAGCTGGGCGGTATTGTAACTCCAAATGATGGTAAATGCCACTTGAAAGACTTTAATGGAAAGTACATGTTGTATTCAAAGTCTAATGAACTGGTATGGACATTTACATGATAATTATGCAGTACAAATGTATGTTGTAGTGTGAGCTGTGTGCTGCACCAGTGTGATGGGTGCTAAGTAACAGTGCATGCATTTATGTAGGTAAACTGGTCAGCCTTCAAGGTAGACAAAGTGATACTTCACTGGATGGAAAAATCACCACTTCACTATGGAAGTTACATGTAAACCCATAACTTGAATTTTTATAACATTACTTAACAGTAACCAGGCCAAGCTTACAGCTATGATAAAGAAGTGTTGCACTCTAAAGACATATTGTCTGTTTTGCTCTAACAATGCTTAAATAATGCTCTTGTTACTAGAAAATGTTAAAATGAAATCTCATTTATTTTCTTGGTTATAAAAATCTGTCTAATCTGTAATTCCAGAGATGCTACATGCAATATTGCAACTCAGAAACTTTGTTTTGGCATTTACTGTAACAACAGGAATTAAAGAAAGCAATGAAGGTTTTGTGGAATATTAAATAAAATTTAAATTTTGGTTTTTTTTTTTTTTTTTTTTTTTTTTTTTTTTTTGGGGGGGGGGAAATAGCCCAGTTTTGATATATTAAAATTCAGCCTAAATAACCCCTGATATAACTGTCTTGTGGCTCAATTTTAATATATCAAAATTTGTCTATTGGATTGAGTATCACATTCCTCCCAGAATTTTTCTTTGAAAATGAAATCCTAGCAGCAAATCCTAAATGTAGTCGCTCATAACTTTCCTAGTCCAAATTGTGCATTGTGATTAGCTAACCGTGACTCTCAAAGAAGTTCGTTGGGTGGCTAGGGTGAAGTGCAAATATTGTTATGCACAGTAATACTCTTGCAAATATGTAAATGCACTCTAGAACACATTTGAATCTTGTTTTAATGTTACAGGATTATCCATCCCTTGCTCAGCTTCATGATAAACTACAGCAGAGCAATGTCCTTCCAATATTTGCTGTCATCAAAGAGGTTTCAAGCCTTTATCAGGTGTTTATTACTGTACCTTAAAAATTTTGTATTAAAAACTAACATTAATTTTTTTTTGAATAACTGTTAACTTTTGCAAGCCAAAGTTTTCCAAAGAGACCACTTAATTTAAACTAATTACTAATAAGTTCTCTTGCTATCATTAAGATTTCCCAGCCTATAAAATTTTGCACATGTTTTCTTTCCCAAAATTGCTGAACATTGTACAAGAACAATATTGGCCAAACAGTCCTTTAGATTTCTAAAGGTGTAAGACAAGTTGAGGATATTTGAATATTTTCCAAAACGTTCTGAACCATACTAAGGATAGCACTGTTGAATTAGTTTTGAATTCTGATATTTGTGAATATAAGTAATGTATTAGAACTGAAAATAAATTTGAAATATTATTGTAATTTGCAGTTGCAATCCCTTATTAGGTGATGCATGACATACTGTTGTTGGTAAAACTGCTCTCTTCCAAATAAAAAGCAATAACATATATGTATGTAGCTTGGTGGAAGTCTTTGCTGTTAAAACCTGAAGCTTATTTCAAATCTTCTCTCAGTGACTTCAGTTGTAAAGTGATGCTTCATTCATTTGTTGAACAAGTTGTGCTGATAGCTGTTGATATCTTCAGGGTGTAACTTCTTTGTGGAGTGACTTAGGAGCAGTAACTGGAGAGCTGGCAGATGACTCTGGAAATGTGGTGGACCTTATTGAAAGAAAATATAAGGTGAAACTAACACCTTGTGAACAAAATCCCAACTACTGTAGTATTGATTTAAAATGTTTAGCTCTCAAGGGCCCTCAAGCATTCCCTTAGATAGTAAGCTCATGAAAATCAACATAGTTAAACAAATATTTTAAATTTTTTGGTATAAATTGTGACAGAAAATAATAACAAAAACAAAAGCATTATAGAACAAAGAATGTAGAAAAAGAACAGCGAAAGTAATGATACATATTTTACTCAATGTGTTGTTGAAAATGTTTTCTTAACCTCTATGCTACCATGTGTTTCTGCTGGGATTGTCTGTATTCTTATGTCTGTATGTCTGTGTGTCATTGTAAGATGGATGTACTTCAGAGGTACACTTCAGTTATATTGAGCTCATTGTTTGTAGTTTATCTTGAGATGTTTTTTGTTTATTATTATCTAGGAAATTGTGTCATCAGTAAGCCTGGTGTATAATACTCCTGAGAAGGTTTCAGTTACAGTCAAAGCCAATTGTGGGTAGGTGTCACCATTTACCAAAATGGTTATTTGCCCCTGAAGGCATTTACAAAGTACTTTGAAAAATATGGTTTACTCATATTGTACTTTCGTCATCCTGTTGTCTTAAAAAAAAACCTTTATTAAAAACATACTTGGACTGCAGTTGTTATTGTCTTACTACTTAGGTAATGCTGGTACATAACATGTGATGTCTTTTTGTAAATCATAGCTCTGTTCTGGTACAGTTACAATGTATAAAACGGGTTAAAAACTTAATATTATTTTTGTATTTTCAGAGCTAATGCAGTCAGTGACCAAACCCAGAAGTGTTCAAATGTAAAAATTGGAGAAAAGGTGTGGTTTTTTAAATATAGATGTATTTATAAAAGAATGTTTTGTGTTATCTGACATAATAGAGGCTAGTATGAGGTTGATGTGACTCTTACTTCTCAATAAGGTAACTTTTGATGTGTCAGTCACATTGGAACAATGTCCACAAGAACAAGCTGATTATCAAAAGAGGTCAGTTTATATCTTAAGTCTGTAAACTAGAATATGCATAGAGGAAAAGATGCACAAGTGAGGGAATTATATATTTTTCAGTTTTTTTATGATCAGTGTAGTAAGAGTTATTGTTGCTTTTCTAGTTTCACAATCCGTGTTCCAGGCTTTGGAGCTGTAGTGATGGATTTGAACTACATTTGTCAGTGCGATTGTGAGAAACCAAGTATGGCGGTAAGCTGAGAATATCTTGTTTGTCATGTAATGTGTTTTACAACTCATTTGGTTTGAGACACCGTCAGAAGTTTTTTTCCACAATGCTTTTTGCTATTATTTTGTATTACTCATCCACATTATATTCACAAGTTGTTTTTGTACATTGTTTATTGTTCTCTATGGCAGGAAGAGAACAGTACCAAATGTTCTGATGGAAATGGAACATTTGCCTGTGGACAATGTGTTTGTAACAAAGGAAGGTAAGCTGTGTTTTGTCACTCATCTGGTGGAACATTCACTGGAGATGAAGATATAGGTTGACTTCTTATGTTTTTTAAGGCTATTTAAATTAAAGTCAAGTTGTACCCAAACAATTTACGCAGAACTGATAATTCCATCAAGGATTTCATTGATTCTTTGTTATTATGCAGAAAACAATCTTATTGGTTGGATACTAAACCCACAGAAGTTTACTCTTATAATCAGATGAAGATAAAAATTACCGATGAGCTTGAGATGGGGCATTGTGTACAAGTATAGTGCTGTTGACAATGCTCTAACATTTTGATACATGATGCTTTATTAAGTGTGTTATACTACTAGAGGTTATCCCAAGTTCATATGAAGTAACTAGGAGATGACCAGAGCACTGGCCCTGGCCAGGGTTCGAACCTTGTCCTGCACTCAAACCATTAAGTTAGCGCTTCTCTATAAAGGAAGTCTAACATCATAAGCCTTCTGCATTCTCTCAAGGCTTCCTCTTTACTTCCTACTAGTACTAACAAAGCCGCCAACACGTGATCCACTAGAAAAATCAGTATTTCTACCTTCCTACTAACAGAGAGAATGAGCAGGATCAAATGAGTTCTTGTGCACATTTTGTTGATGGTATATGTTTTTTCATTTATTTGTTTCTTTAAGGTATGGAGAATTCTGCCAGTGCGACACACCATTTGACAAATTAAAGGATCAATCTAAATGCAAGAGGTAACTTTGTTTTTGATGTGCTTGTCACAGAACATAGTTCATCAAATTGTCCATTTCAGGTGCTGTATTATAATGCTCTGCGGTTGGAAGCTCGTTGGTTGATGTTCGTAAACTAAAGAAGGGAATTGTTGTTATTAACTCAACCCAAATTGAGAATCAACAAATCAAATATCGTGGACAGTTTGAAACTAGCATAATGATATACATTATCCACGTAAGTTTCTGTTTGTTTGACGTTTATTCCGAAAAATCAAGGCAACACTTGCAACATAAACTTGGCTTTTGTATCACTCGCCTCACTTGATCAACTTGGTATAGAATCCTTTGTCTTACATTTAAAAGGTTACACTGTTATTGTGTTGTAGTTCTCCAAATGCTACAGATGAGGTGCTATGCAGTGGAAATGGAGAGTGTGCTTGTGGCAAGTGTGTGTGCAAAGCAGTGAGTACAACTTATGCATGCTCCTCTTCACTAGCTATTTAACAATTATTCCATTTCGATGATAGAGCATGTGGCACCAAGTTGCCTATAACAGTATCATATCTAACAAGCGTGAGTAGAATAACTGTTGTATTAAGGTGGCTCAATAGTCAAGGAAATATATAAGAATCTGAAGATTTTGTTTAACACTTGAGAGGGGGGGGGGGTATCTTAAACACTCTTTTCTTAGCAAAAGTCATGATGAGGGACTCGGTACAGCATGCATATATTTTGTCACATGGCAGCTGCTCACATGACTGCAGTCAGCTCGTTTGCATTCTTTTTGTGATCGGAAGAATCGTTTGCCACATTACATGTACCTCAAAGATAGGCAAAACTATAGCTAAATTGCTGTGTTTTGGTTCATTTGCTGGTGCCTGAGCTCATCACGAATGGCTGAGAAGGCTTAAACCTTGCCAATTCCAAAGAACGGTTATTGGCAATGTGAATGTGACAAACTTCGACCAGATGCTAGATTCCAGCTACTGGTAGGTTGTAGTTCATGGACAAGGGGCCATAGAGCAAATGAGCCTTGTCTCGGCAGGCTTTATTGAAGCCTGGTCAGAGACTTACAAAAAAAAACATGAAATTGGTTTAGGTAGGTCTTTCCCGCTCAAAGAAAACTGATATTTCCCAGGATGCAATGTGGTCAGATTCCTGCTCGTTGGCTGCTTGGTTGAGGTTGCTGACAAAAAAGAGCTACTTGGGCTCTTGTTTGACTTTTTTGGGTGAACTTTGCATGCGAGTTGGAAGCAGAAGAGTTGTTTTGTAATGTTTCCCCTTGTGATTAAATGACTGAGTTAATGAAAGACGTGTTCAGACTGTTTGCTTGTGTGGTAAAATTTGCATGAAATTCTTGCATTGTTTTGGAGCTGGTATGTTGTTTATCTGCAACCTCCATTCTCTAACTTTTCTGAGAGAAAGCACAGTGCTGCCATCTATTTTCTTCCATTGCTTCAATGCAAAACAAATACTTCTGCACTAGAAATTCTTACAGAAATGATTAGACCTAGCCCTAGGAATTTTTTTCTCAACCCTATGCAGTTTTCAATGTTCACACTTGCATGAAAAAGGTAAATGGGAACATTTCTATTTCCAGCTTTCTGGGGCTCAGGGTGAAGGTTGATTAACATTCTATGCAATGACGTAACATAATGATCATCTGGTGAATTCTTTTGCTACAGCAGGCAAAACACTGTTGCTGGGTATTGGCCAAGAAGGCCTGATTTTCCAAATTGCAGCTTTTCAGATTTTTATGTCTGCAAATAGTCAATGTCAGCCAACCATTTTAGGTCATTGCGCATGCATAGACCATTGTAAACATAATTTGTAAAAAAGTGTTTCTTGCCTGAGTGACTTGGTGTTTTTTCTCAGTTACTGTCATAACAAAAGCACCCTGTGAGACACCATACCAAGGCTTGTGCTGTTACCATGGAAACAAGAGACCCAAACATCATTGTGTTTGTCATCATTGATGTCAACTAGTGTGATAATGTTGATATTGTCTAATTAAGTTTGATTTTCAAGTAAAAGGTCTTCTTGACTATAGAGCCACCTTAAAACACCACCAAAAATAGAAAACTAAATTAAAATAGAAATAGAAGCACCCGAAAAAATCACGGGTACGCTTACCATATTTGTAGAGCATGGTGTAATGGCTCATAACCCATGATGGTCAAGCCAATGAAAACTCTACAATTGCATTATCCAATGGTCCAGTTTTTAATAATGAAAGTTGCTTAATGTTATTAGTTCTTTTTTAGGTAAATTCCCTGTCATATTCCAGTGGCTTATATGCTGTTAAGTTAGCTAAATCGATGGCATAACATATTTGTCTGTTTACTATGTATTATAGGAGCAAGGGAAGAGGTTTTATGGAGACTTGTGCCAGTGTAATGACTTCTCTTGTCCTGAAGATAAAGGCCAATTATGTGGAGGTAAGGGTCAGCTAGTCACGTTACCCGTTAATGTATGTCAGAAGCTTCTTTCAAACGTTCGCTACATATCCATTCAGCTGTGTTGTAATCTGCCAACCTTATCTCTTATCGTTTTTTTTATTCAATTGAAATAAACTGTAACTGAATATGTCACCTGATCGCGCGCGCTGCTCTTGAAACTCACAAGTTTTTAATTCTTAATTTTAGACTAAAAATACACAAAATTAGAATTTTGTGGTGTAATCCTTCAGTATGTCTAATAAACAATTAGACTACTCGCCTTTGTTTTCTCTGAGGGATAGTGGACTCAGCAACAACTCGTGCACTATTCGCTCATACCGGCAAAACTCGGGCTTGTAGTGTAATTGTTAAATAGAAATTTGTTGTATGTTTCAGGTCCTGATCGTGGAGTTTGCCGTTGCCGTAAATGCCAGTGTAAACCCAAGTATCATGGTGATAACTGCGACAAAAAGAACTGTACATTTTTTCCACCCGAAACACAATGCAAGAAGGATGCCGACTCGGTTAGTATCACAAGCCTTTATCTGTAGTCACGCGATTATTATGTTTCGTTTGTAAGTTGAGACTTGGCTCGTGATTCTAACATCAAGGATTTGTTGTATCGACTTAACAGGAAATCTGTGGAGGTTCTGACAGAGGCACGTGTGAACCAGATGTGGAAAACTGTCACAAGTGTGTCTGCAAGAGTGCGTATGATGGTACCTACTGTGAGAAATGTCCTGTAAGTCATGCTATCAAGTGTATTACATTACAGCCCTCAATCCCACAAAGCAAGTGCTGTCTTTTTCTGCCTAATTTCTATCGAGCCATCTTCTTACTTCGCAAATGTTTATCTGGGTTTGGCCAATCAGAAGTGGGTATCAAATGCTAGAAATTGAAACAGTACTGAGAAATACATAACTATCCTATGACGTCAGATCAGTTTAATGAGGCGATTGCAAAAGCTAGTGGCTAGCAAACATGTGACGACCAGAGACGAACACAACGAGCCCGATTCGGCAGGTTTATGCTGTGACCAGGCACCCAGAGAGGAAGCCAGTTCGCCATGCACGAAAGAAATTGATTGACGTGCTACACTTAAGACGAATGGACTGTCCAGATACTGAATATAAAAATAAAAAGGCTACAAGAGACTGGAAATGAATTGTATCAAAGCGCCTTTAAACAATCTTACTTGCCACTGAAAATTTCATATTTTCTCTTTAGCGGCTGCGTGGTGCGTAGCATAATTGAAAGGTTTGCAGTTTGATTGAAAGGTAACTTTGTCTTACAGAACTGTGAAGATGGCATGTGTAGCCGCAATGAAAAATGCGCTCTGTGTTCGACATTTGAAGGGAAATCCTTAGAGGAGTGTAAACAGAGTGGGATTTGTGAAGCTAATGTTCTGGAAGTTCAGGTCGTGGATGATATCAAGACAAAGACAGGTTAGTTGAAAGTCAGCTGGTTTGGTACAAAACTGCCAGCAAGAACACTTCACCTTCACTGTCCCCTGGCGCCAAGTTGACCTATAGGGCCTCCAGAAGAACACTATCAATATGTTTAAATTCTTGGAGAACATTCACCATCGTAAAACCGTGAAACGAAATATGGATTAATCATACGTAGGCATTCTCACCAACATAACAACTCCGGCCACTGAACAGGCGCCAAGGGTATGTAGAAGACGCACACATATCAAGTTACGATTGGTTTGTGTCACGTGACAACTGGTGACATGTTGTGCAAGTAATGGCGCAGCAAACCTACAAGGTTTTCACTTTGAATATTGAGTCATTAATTTGTTTTTGTTTAGATGAAGGACTGTATCGATGTGAGGGAGTCGTCGATGGATGCACATACTACTTCACAACTCAAACAGAAGAAAATAGCGAACGTTTTGTTCTTTTTGTTCAGAAAGAAAAAGGTAACACTGCGAGTTGCTGATTGACGACTATTTGATTTGTAACTGGGCTTTGATGATTTACGAAAGAGCTAAGCATTATGCAATAACGCATTTAGTCAAAGTTTGATGTTCAAGCAGTGTTACATGCATTGAGCTAATTGATATAAGATTAGGAAACGTTAAATATTTGCGTTAATTATGTTGCAGGGATTAGAGATCTGCTCCACCCTAGACCTTTCCAAAAAAAAAGGAATTTTGGCTAATGTTTAGAGCTTCCTTAAGGGAAAGAAGCCTGTAATAATCAAGATGCATAAATACATACAACCTTTATCTAAACACGACTTTTTATCAAAACTTTCAGCTTGTGGGGTCGTACACAAACTTAAACAAAAAGGTCACAACTAAAATAAAAAGTAAAAGGTCTACATTAAACTAAAAAGTTATAAGACACTTGTCCAAAACAACTAATTAACTACTTAGTCCTTGATCCTTTGCGAAACGAAAACGTCGAAGTCCTCGAAATTGTAAAACCTTCTAACGTTTGCAAGATGTTTACTTAGTTGTGTCCCTTGTTTAATTCAAACTGTTCTTGTTTCTTTGCTAATTTCAGTGAGTTGTCCTGAGGAAGCGCCCATCATGTGGATTGTTGTGGGTGTGGTCGGTGGAATATTACTTCTTGGCCTTGTTATCTTAGCACTCATCAAAGCCTTTTTCACTATGGTGGTATGTTGTCTCTTATTGTTACAGAGTTTCTTCAAATCCTCCCGATTATTTCGACGTTTTTATGTAAACTGTTGAATAGATATTCTCTTTATTTTAAGGAAACTGTATTAATATTTTATTTCAGGATCGTATTGAATACCAAAAGTTTGAACGAGAACGGATGCACTCCAGGTGGACCAAGGTAAACACTTCTGACTCATAAATTAACGCTTTATGGTTGAAATGTCGAAAGGAAAATTCCAAGACACTGATTTTGTTAGTGATATCTCTTGACTGTTCCTCTTGTTGAATGCCGATGAGTTTAATCAAAACCTGTGAACGCTACACAGACATGTCTCTCAAATAATTTTTTCTGAAATGATGTTCATTGACTTGTGCAGTAATTTTCTATCTGTCATCATTTCCTGCTGGCAGTTGGTTCTTTTGTTTTTTTTCTTATGTGATGCGATGTTTGTTCTTGTTTTCAGGAAAAAAATCCCCTTTATCAAGCTGCCAAAACTACTTTTGAGAATCCAACATACGCTGGTGGAAGGCAGTAACGTGATTGTTGAAACGTTTCATGGACTTCCTAAGATTAAATAATATTCTTGTTATTTGGAGAAATTAATTTTACAAACCATCTGAATAATTACTCAATAATCACAGTGAACATTTCAACCGAGTTGCTTTTCTCTGTGGTCCATGAATTCACACACAGCACGTCAAAAAGCAACAGTCAAAAACGGGTACACAAAGTCATCAAACACAAGTCACGTTTTTGAATTTTTGAAAGTATAGATTAGGTTTTTTTAGTGGCCCTTGACTAAGCTATTTTTCTTGTTAATGGTTTGCTCAAGAAGGAAGTAGGCTGCCAGCTAGTCCACGCTAATTTTGTCGTTTGATATCTGTTATAAATATTGTAAGAAGCATTCCATATTTTTATATAGTGATACACATGAGAACAATTCAGAATACGTGGTGATTACATCGTGTGAGTAAAGCATATCAACATGTGACCTGTTGCTTGGGTTTACCGCTGTCAGTGACTTATACTGTACATTCGGAGTTACAGTGTAACCGTGAACTGTTTAATTACACTAGCAAGTCATATCTTTATGAGTTAATCACGACTGACAGGTCTCCTCAGCTATGATGTCTTATATGACTGTCTTATATAAAATGATATTTTGAATTTCCTAGAGGCCAGTGTAGTGGAATAAGCCTTGAAGCCTGTATAAATGTTTCAAATATCTTGGAAAAGAAAACTGGAATAGATCACGTGACGATGACTTTAACTAGCAGAATCCATCACGTTCTACGTTCTCTTTTTTTATGAATTTCCTGAAAAAGGGTACGAACTCTGCCTGGTAATAAGGCCATTTGTTATTTAAACTCCAGTAAGCAACGAAGTAAGAGCAATAATTAATTTTGGTTGTTGTAGTGTAATGATGAAATCGAGCATTTGTGCGATTGGGTTTTGTTTTGATATTATTTACGGAAATGCTCCTGTTGTTTATGTGAATTTCCCGATCATTTCTAGATATATCTTAGTCGTTATCCAAGACATTCGTAAAATATTGATGACTTCTCCTACAAACAAGAAGTACTTATACTGTAATAACTGCATCGACACCAAATCAGAATGGAGATGCAGGCGTATGATAGTAAGTTTTTTAAATTAATGTTCAAACTATTTTTTTTAAGTGTAAAAATATTCTAATAAAGAGATTGCTGAATTTTTTAATTCACGCTCTTCAATATGTCTGTTCCCACAGCAGCCTGTTAAGCCTGACATAGGCCAGCAATAATTCGATGTACAGAGGGAGTAGAATAGTGTATGCGCAGAAGGCGCACTACATCTCCTATTGTACACTGTACTTTACATGAAGCACTTAATGACAAGGGAAGCTCACTGTTTCCCACAGGGCCAGTCGTTAAGTGCTTTGTTATACTTCCCAACTCGAAAAAAAGGGAACAAAACTGCAAAAAATTACTTGGTTGACGTCAGGTGGCACAATACATTTGCGGCGGTTTCTACCCCTACGGCGTACAGCGAGTTAGTGTATAAGTTGATGTAAAACAAGTTTTGCATTTTTGTGCTCCTCAAAAATAGTAATTGGAAACTTGTCGGGGTGGTCAAACATAGGTAGATAGGGTGGGGTCACAAATTTTTGTCTTCAATGAGTAAATCTTTAGAAGACAATTTTCGTGAAAAAAGTTCATAGAAATCTCTCAGATATTCACAAAATTATGATGTTGTGTGCCAATTGGCTTCCTTGGAGACCTGATCAGTGTAGTGTTAATCTACGCGTTCCCTTAGGTTTTGGGCCCTTAAAGAGATGGTCCGTCTCTGAGAGGGTTTTCTCGCAGACCGAGTTTTTGATCCAGATTGTTTTCTCATCATTTCTCATCATTTTTGTCCAAATCAAAGTTTCGGTCAAGTACTTAGAGGGATTTTTGGTTAAATTGCTAGATTTTTTTGCTTGCCTACATAAACTTTCATTGAATGTCATGCACCTTTGTACAGTAAGGGTAGCTGTATTGATTAGAAAACCAAACACCGATCGCGTCCGTGTTTCTGGAAAACGCTTCCATTCGAAAGTGAAGAATGTTTGAAGTAAGTTACACCGCATGTTAGATTTCGGGTTAATGTTACATTTTGCATCAAAAGTTGATACATTTCGTGTTAATATCACATTTTACGACAAAAGTGGTTACATTTGCTTCTTATATTATATTTTGCGTTAGTTCGTACATTTTATGGCGTGTTCTTTGATATCCTGAGTCACTGACCAATTGTTGAATAACAGACGGCATAGCTACGAGTGGACAGGTGACATCTTAATCCTGATGGGTTTAATTCGCTTTTCCTTCCCGCAGGGGATCTACCTTTCCCTATACCCAAGTAAATAAATAATAATCAAGACACGAAAGTGAACGACATAAAAGAAAATTATCGAACTTTTCTCCTGAGATCTGCGGTTTGGAACTAGATGATTCTATGCAGAGTATCCATATTGAATATAAAAGGAATGGAAAAATGTGTATTTCTCGCTCGGCTTTTAGCTCGCGCTTTCTTACAGCGTGTTTTCTAAAATATATTATTAATAAAACTGTACCTGTAAGAATTTCAAGTAAGTCATTCAAACATATTAATTCCTTTTCTCCTATGTGATAACAAAGCCAAAGTCAAATATATCAGCTCTAGTAAAACATCTTTTCGATTTATATTCAGTGTTTTTCAATATCCCTGTTTGTTTTCTGTTTATGATATCTCGAAAACGTGAGGCTAACTCAGACTCTGACTCAGCTACAAAAACATTGGAAGGAAAAAACCCACAAAACCAACGATTCAAAGTAGTAACTGTGTCTTGCAATCATGTGAAGTGACAATAGCATATAACACCATTGTGAGATTTGAGCGTCCTTTTTAGTGTTTGCAATTCTGCAAGAAGACCATTTCGTGACAAAATAGCATTCGTGAGATCAGAAATCCTTGACTGATTCTGTCGGTAACTTACATTAATAATTCATAAATGAGGCAATAAATAATACTTTAAAGGTTGTCATTATTATCGATAGAGCGTTAATCACACGATTTGCAAACCGTCACACCAAGGAAATATTCATCAAGGTGTAGAGAGAGAGAGCAGTATGTTGTACATGCTGATTCAGTTGTGTACGCCACATAGGGTGGCATCTTACACTAACTATCAACGCACGTTTGCTTGTCTGGCAGATAATAAGAAAACCGCAATATTCATGCAAATGTCAAATGTGCGCGTCAGATGCAGCTAAATAATAAAAAACGAAGAATCATTTCAAGCCACCAGGTGCAGTTTTTGCGAGGCCAGTATCAAGGCGTAATAACGAGGGTTCAAACAAGAAAGCTTCAACTCCCCAGGCTGATTGAGGATGGCTTCTAAGCTATACGAAGTCGTGGCCGCGGTAGAACACGAAGTTAGCTGTCCTGTTTGTTTGGAGGAGTTTCAAGAGCCAAAATGCTTACCAAACTGTGCTCATAACGTGTGTCAGGAATGTTTAGAAGAGATGACAAGCAAGACAACGCTAAGCAGTATTGAATGTCCGGTTTGCCGCGTTGAGTCGTTTATTCCAAGAGCTGGTGTATCGGCGTTTCCAAAGAACCATTTACTAGCACGACTGATTGAAAAAAATCCTTCCAGAAAGACCAAAGACAATGAATTCATCAAGGAAGCCCTAAAAAGAAGTAAAGAAAATCTTGAGGGATTAAAACACGCCATTCACGAAATGGATGCCCGTCGAAATTCGATAAGGAAACTGGCAGAGAGCCTAAAACAAGAAATACATAACGCAGCTAATGAAGCTGTCAAGATGGTTCGCGATCAAGAGAAGACATTGCTTGTTGAGGTTGTTCAATACATGAATGACAATTACCCCGAAGCTACCTTCAACAAACAAAAGGAAAAGTTAAATAATCTGCTTGCAAAGACATCCCACTGTGTCGAAAGCGTTGAAAAGAAGAAAGGTGGAAATACCCGTGCTTGCTTGAGGCAAGTGCAACATTTAGAGGAGCTTGCTAAGGTTGCTGGCGTTCAAATTCTTTCGGCAAGACGAAAATGCTTTCGCAAGTTTGAACTTAATTTTGCAAGATGTGACTTTTCTCTAGAGAATATTGTTGGAGTTGTAAGCGTTAAAAAAGATCTCGATAACGATAAACATTCACTAGCTGGCCTTAATGAAAGCCTCAGCAATGAAAAAGTCATAAAACATATCGATGGATGTAAAATCAATGTTCCTAACTTCTTCCCGTTTGCCGTGACGGTGTCCAAGAAAACCGGCGATATGGCGGTCTTGGATGCCGAAAATAAACGCGTACATATTTTTGATCGAGAAGGAAATCATCTGAGCCAGTTTCTGTTCATATTTGGGGACTTCTGGGACATCACGTATTCGCCAAATGATGAAATTGTGGTATTGAATAGAGAAAATAACTCGCTCTTACATTATGATCGCTGTGGAAACCTCAAGAAGAAGTTTCCCACAATTCCACGGCCAAAAGTGAAATTCACTTTTTTGTCTCACGATTCAAGCGGACGCTTTCTTGTTACATCAAGCCCAAGATACCAAGAGGTCGCTTCAGAAACGGAGGCTTGTGTCCTCATTTACAACGTAAACGGAAAATTTGAATCCGTGTTTGGAGAAGGAAAGTTGTCGTCCCCCAAAAAGGCAGTTTCCCTTGGCGGAGAATTCTTTGTTCCTGATGCTGACAGTAAGAGTGTGAAGGTTTTCAGCCAGGAAGGAGAATTTCGCCGAGAAATTGGAAAGGGAATGCTAGAAGATCTAGCTGGGATTGATGTTGATTATGAAAATGGACGCATTTTGGTGTGTGACTGTGATAGCTATGCCGTTCATGTGTATAGCAAAGATGGTACATTGGTGAGGACCATCAGAACAGCTGCACCCCCGGTTGAAATCGCATTGTCAAGGGATGGAAAGAAACTTGTGGTTTGTTTTGACGGGGATAAGGCAAAATGTTTTCAGATTCTGTCTTATACTGAAGCTAGCGCAAATGAACAGGGTTACTAATGGAGAGTTAGTATCAACCCTTTGAGATTTCGCAAACCCTATCACGTCTAGTTTTCAAAGGAAGGCATGCTATGATTCGGTTCCTATGATTTAGGTCGTTCAGTTCAGAAATATGCATTAATCTGCATTTGATAATGCCGACAAGATGAGATGACAGTAATAGTAATATTAATAATAATCAATCCCGAAATTTTGTATAGATACGATCAGTTAGTAATTGGACCTCGTGTGGTGCAATTTTGGAAACAAACATAACCTTTTCCTCAAACGTGATTGGTGCATAAACTGCTGTATTTTGCTCTAATTAATAATGGTAATAGGACTGAGCGGAGTCCAGTATAGGACTGAATTCAAACTTTTCAGATAAATTAGGGAAAAATAGAGTAGCTTCTGCACCAGTCAGATTTGAGGAAATTGTTATGATTAATCTGTAAAGTTGTAATGAGTAACTAATTAACAATAACAATGACAGAAGCTAGGAAGAAAATTTTTTTGCATATAAAACAATGCAAACTAATAAAGATAAAGCTTTTCGCTACTAACAGTATCATTTAGGGTGGGTTTCAA
>Ga0126337_10000343_pt1 | contig 22295 bp, 11 predicted proteins | sample DipCmetagenome_FD_92527 | JGI IMG/M metagenome (GOLD analysis project Ga0126337, IMG submission 92527) | Coral microbial communities from La Bocana,Puerto Morelos, Mexico - Diploria C A metagenome | ecosystem: Host-associated > Invertebrates > Cnidaria > Coral | place: La Bocana,Puerto Morelos...
ATATTCTAGGGAATCAGTTTACCAGACAGCTCGCGGGATAGTTTTGAGTTTGCGGCGAACATAACTAGCTCAAGTCTATTTTAATAGAAAACTCATACAACTTAAAATCCTAAAATCCAATAATTATTAAAACATCAATGCTATTCCAAAAATGCTGTTAACTCTGTCGTTATGTTTCTATGTCGTTTTCATTAGTTCATTGATACTGATGAGACAGGATGTCTTTCTTATTGGACAAAAACATCCTGTGCCGGAAGTTGTTTTACCTCCTCACAAAAATAAAGATAAGAACATTTCCGTGTAATAATGAGTGTGGGTTGTTTGTGTGAGTAGTTTTACGTGTTTCTTGTTGGTAAATTTTCTTTGTGTCCGTGTAAAGGATGTCCGTTAACACAAGGGGTGTCTAATTCTGGAACACATAAAACGCCTACGCAACTGACGTGTAAACATGGGAAATTTTACTGTGGTCGATTTCGTACATTTGTCTCTTTAAAAACGTTGTTCAAGTGAATGCACGTTCACAATGAGATTTTAGGTGTGAGAGAAATACAGGAAGCAGATTCCACCGAGACTAAATAATCGGGTTTTTTTAGTATGGCACTTTCAAATTTAGCAGTGTTGAGAAAAGCGAGTCAATCGCTGTGCGTTTTTTCCTGGTAGAGATATTAATACTTTTCTATAGATACTTGTTGTTGCTACAGACATCAGTTGAAATAGAAAAGGAAAATGTTCCGTTTTTCCTAAAAAATCGAATGATCGCATGAAATGTCAACTGCGAAGGAAATGTGGCATGTCCGGGGTCGCCACGACTCGTCATGCCCGGGGGTCCTTACTACATTGTGCTGCAACATTTGCAGAAACGTCCCATATTACACAAAGTCCAATCTTCGTTTTCTTTTTTTACCCAGGTCAGACCAAATGTTGGAAGATATTATATTTAAGTTGGTGCCAGGACTTCAAGAAAGTGAGCCTGTATTTTTGATTGTGTGTGTGTTTTTAGAATTTAAGCAAGTTGAGCTAACACCGACACTGTCTATCACTTCAACTGCTTGTCTTCCACCTGCAGTCCACATGTATGGCTAATGCTACATGTGGTCTACAACAAACACTCTCTTTCCAAGACGTTTTTTTTAATTAATTATTCCTGTTCCCATTGTTGTTACTAATTTTCCGTTCGGGAAGTTTTGAAACCGTTGCATAATGTCGAAACTATTTGTGGACACGATAGCCTTGCTATCTACTCGTCTTCCTTTTGGTTCAGTAAATTCACACGATTCGAGGTATTTTGCGTTTTCGATCAAACGTTCGATCTATCACAAACGATGTTAGTTTCGTAGGCGTTCTTCTGTCCGGCTGTCAGTTCCCTAGCAACTCATAAAGGAAGTGTTTTCTTTCGGTTTCCCTTTCAGCGCTGATGGAAAGACAAAACACTTTCCTGCTCAGCCATTTGGAACTCTTATGCTATTGTATATTGATAACTTTAAAAATAGAAACAACTTCCCCCAATGTCGCCGCGGTCGAATGGTCAAGCCAGTAGTCTTTCACCGTCACGCGAGAATTGCGTGACATATTTGCCCAGTCATGATTTGCTATGTTTGTTGGTGACTTGGCTGGGATAGGAAAAAGTCCCCCTTCGCTTTCTAAACGATTTCCTGGAAAGCGATTTTTGAATCCTTGTTAAAATTCCCGCTTTTGCGATTCTAAGAACCTGAACGGTGACGTACATTTTTTCGCGGAATTGCATACATGAAATGTTAATTTTATTTAGGGTAGAAACGCAATAATACTCTCGGTTTAATTTAACTAGCTAGGTCTCATATCAAAAAGCTTCACATTTCGTGGCAAATCAGGCAAACGATCTATTAAAAATTTACCAAAATTTTGATTTGCATACATTAAAGGCAAGATTGAACTTGGCCAAAGACGCCAAGCAAAAACAGCGGAAGTCTTAAGGATTTTGTTTCGGGGAAACCCCTCTTGTTCTGCTGCCTTCTAATTGGTGGATATTAATATTCGTGAAAACTTCCTCGTTTTTCCTATAATATATTGCTCATCTATTTCATTAAAGCAGGACGCTCCAACAGTTTGCATCGCGAATGGTTCGCTCAATAACGTTTTTAATCGAATCTCAGTGAAATGGAAAAGCACCAGTCGACAGAATTTGTCATAGCGCAGGGTAAAATCTCGCTTTTGAAAGAAAAGGTTCAAAGAATACGCTCTCTTTTCGGCGTTGATGTTACAATTAAACGCAATGATCCAACGAGTGGGCAACAGTGGATTTGCCTCCAAGGAACGGACATAGGGCTTCAAAGGCAAGCGCGAACTTACATCAAGTCTCTGTGTAGCAATGAACCGAAGCACTCCTTGCTAGTACCGCGCGGCTTGTGTGAAAAGCTGAAATTCGGGACTGAAGGTATTGAGTTAGAAAAACGCCATGGAGCTGTACTGTCATTTAGCGACTCTACCGTTTATGTTCAAAGTTATGACGCTATGCACAGAGCCTTGGCGGCGTCAGAAATCGAGCAACGCATTGCTGAATATAAGGAACAAGGTGAAATCGATACGACCTCGACAGAAGTTGGCGGTATTGTCGAGGAAGACGGTGAAAACATTCCACCAGAACGTGGTACGGTCGACGCAACAGACATTGCGCCCTCCATGAGGGAATTCGCGCGCAAGCTCAATTATTCAGACAAGGAAATCGACGCCGTCATAAAAACATTTGGAACAGAAATAGACTTTAATCAGCTGGTAGAAAAATTGGTTAAAAATTCGACTTCTGCTCTGCAGCTTGGCTCCGCGGCGTCAGAGGATACGAATTGTCTTCCTGTTGTTCGGGGAAATTGTGCGGCGGCACCTTTACAACCCGCAGACAGCGGCCGAAATCTGCTTCGACGAGGTGCTCCCACAATCCCAAATCGAAGTCCAGACTACTTGATTCAACGAGGCCTTATTCAGCCGGTCGCCGCACACACAGATAATCTCCGCCCGATCGTCATCGATGGTAGCAACGTCGCTATGGATCACGGAAACCAGCAGGTATTTTCATGTCGAGGAATAAAACTTTGCGTGGAGTACTTTCGACGGAGAGGACATAATGTCATTACTGTTTTCGTGCCCAAGTGGAGAACGCAAGAGTCTCGTCCGGAAGCGCCCATAAAAGATCAGGAAGTACTCGACGAACTTGCAAGGCATGATATTTTAAAGTTCACACCTTGTCGTTGGAATGGCAACCGCCGCATTGTGTGTTACGATGACAAATACACAGTCGAATTAGCGGATCAAATTGGCGGGATAATTGTTTCCAATGACAATTTTCGAGATCTGCTCAAGGAAAATCCAGGATGGAAAGAGACCATCGAGCAGCGCACACTGAACTACCTTTTCGTAGGAGACCGTTTCATGCCGCCAGATGACCCTCTAGGAAGACGCGGTCCCTCTTTGGGCGACTTCTTAAGAAAGGGCTCTGCAACACACCCCAAGATATGCCCCTACTTAAAGAACTGTACTTTTGGTAACCGGTGCAAATATTACCACCCTGAGAGGGACACGCAGCGACAACAGGAGCACTCTGCAAACAGCGCAGTGGAGCCAAGTATTGCCACTTCCTCTTGTACTACAAGTCAATCGACTTCGACCTCAACCAGCGAAGAACATTTAAGGAACATTATAAGAGATCCAAGGGTCTCTCCTTTCACACCTCGTGTGGACTATAATCGTGGGCGACCCGATGATATTTTAGCCCGTGGGAGCCAAGTACCTGCTGCTACATCCCCGTACGACTCCACCTACGTTTCCAGCGGAGGTGAACGTTTATATCAGCACGGGTTTTACGCTGGAGATGTCTATTCGGACTATCTTCATCCGGCAGCTCCGGGCTATCCTTCAAGAAACCTGCAGTATCATGAGGCACCTCCCATGTACGCTCCCGACATGAGCCACTTTCCACCGCTTCAGGCACCATGGCCGCCGCAATGCAACCCGCAAGTACCTTACCCGCCACCAGCGACTATGGCATATCCCGCAGGACAGTCCACATACGTGCATTATTACGAACCCGCACCAGCTCCTTGTCGAAATTTTCAAGGACGAGGACAGCCAAGAGACCAGGTTGATAGCAACTCCCAAGAAGCTTCTATCAGCAGAGAACAATTTGACGTTTTATTTCAAAGGCTTAAGGACATATGCAAGGATGAAAGGAAAATATTCCATGTTCTGGAAAGCCACCCACGAGAGACTGATGTAAATAAATTAGCGAACTTCTTACTGTGAAAACAAGTGCTAATGATAGTGAGGACTTATATCAAATTTATATCAAAAAGACTATATTAATTTTCTCGCGATAGTCACATATCGTTTTTGTAAATTATAAACATTGTAAAGTGTTCCATATATCGCTTCGCTGAAAAATGAAGCTGTATGCTTTAAGAATATATCGGGACTTAACTTATGCAAAAATTTGTACCAAATATCATCGTATTCTAATTGTAAAAGTGTTTCCATTTCTTTTGCTTATCTTGTTCACATTATCGTTCTTAGCGACATCATAAACTCAGCAACAATAAAATATTGAAAACGTAACTCGGTTTGCTGTTTAGTTTGTTTTAAGTTTGTCCTCCTCCCCATTACCTCTTTATATCAGCGCTGTTGCACATGGCCCGGAAAATAATAGTTGTGAGGAGAATCTCAAGTAAGCGGCCTTCAACGCGAATGACTTTAGCCACGTTTCTGAGCAACTGCTACCACGTGCCGATAATCCGTCTAAGCGGAAACTTTAATCCGACAAACCGATTGGTTAATCAGAGTGACAGATAATTCCCGTTAAACAAATATAAGTGATAGATAAGGAAAGAAGGAAGCTGTTGCTAAACAATGCGTGTTGGCAAGCGCGCATGCATGTCAGCCATATTCGCAAACCGCAATTTCATTTTTTTTTCACTGCGTCCTGTGCGTGTTTGTTTGAGACATTTCTCTTTCTACATCGATCTGATCACTACGTCAATCTGCCCTTGAACCTGGAACCGATAATAAAAACATACGGAAGTCGTAATTATGGCATATCTTCTGCTCTCCTTTCTCGTGTTCATGGAACACTTGAGCTTTCATGACATCCTTAGCTTGCATCTCAGCTTTCGGCTTCTCGAAAAGCAAAACAAAGCAAAAGATCGAGAAAAAGCTTGGCCCCCAAAAAGGACACTGGACGAGTGCGCCTTTTTCTGCTTCCACTTTTGAAAGTTAATCTGGCTGGAAACTTAGCTTTACGACGTCCGTAATTTCACAAAATCAAATTCTTGAATTGCGAATGGAATTAAAATATTACATGCACCCAGGCGTGTGCATGCAAGGTACAAGAGGAAGGCTTAAAAAGCATTTCAATCCCCGATAAATTCGACCTTCCCTGACATCCATGCTAGTGCGGAAAAATCTGCAGGGAATGCACGCGTAATAATTCCGTGATCCTGTGATTATGTTGGCATGAAACACATCAGCAAAAGACTTGCCAGCCATCAATTTACTTCCTTGTGTCAAGTCTTTGTTATTTAGCCAAGTGGTTTGGTCGTGTAACCTTATATATTTTTTTCAGTTGAAAATATGCTTTTTTCAGAGAATTGGCCCACTTAACCTCTTGTTTCCATTCTTGGAATAATACATTACTGAGTAACATGCGTGTTATTCTTTTCGATACTTGGCTGGCCGCCATGACTATTGTGTCCCTGGAAAATCGCGGAAACGCTTTTTTTGAAGCAAGCTATAAGTTACTTCAAGCTAGGCTACAAGTAACTATATTCCTTCATGTCTAGCGCGTTTCAAATTGCTCCTTACTTATAAATCTTTGTCTTCTGTACTGATTTGGTGTCCACTCGATTGCTCCCTACTGGGCCCGTACACCTCTCATTTCCCTTTTAAGGGAAAGCTAGAAAGGGAGTTTATTTTAGTGCAAGCATTTACTGTTGCTTAGGAACAATAAAAGCTGCAAAGCAACATAACCCAGAGCTAAAATTTTGTTATTTTTGTAACAGGAGAGAGAAGATGCCAGGAAGAATTCAACACTGCCGTTCGATCAGGGAAAAGGGATACGAGTTGCTTTAAAAACAAGCACAAAGGTACAGCACGACGTTTTATGCATGCGGCTCACTAATGCGAACTTCAATAACAGGAAGGAGACATTTTGGCATCACAATTACGGTGCAATAAAAATTCCGCATTCCGGCATAAAGTCTCTTTGTTTTGAATTCTAGAATCAGACGACCCTCCACTCAAGAAATGTAGAAGCTTATCACGCAAGATAGATCAATCAGATGACTCGGACAGTAGTCACAACTTTCACAGAGATGATCCACAGATTGGTGTCTGTCTGCAATATCTCAGGTTTGTAATGCGATGATTTGTTCTCACTCATTCACTCCCTCTTCACTCAGTCCTTCATTCTATTGACGTTCCTTTATTGTCTTTTCTTTCATTTAGCATTCGCCTTTTTCTTTCCAGCTTCGTCCTTATGCATTCGTAGACACTTAGGCTAAAACATTTTTAATTTTTGTCCTCTTGCTTTGTTCATTCACCCATTTTTTTGCAATTTTTTCTTTCTTTAAAATCGACGGATGTCTTTACTTATATTTAATTACATATCTTTTACATCTTTCACTTTGATTGTGATTGGTCTCTGAAAAGCGTTTTTAAAAGAGGAATAAATAAAACTAAAATGAATGAAGAAACGTTCTCAAGTTGAATCACTCACAAAATAAATTTCTGAGTTCCCCAACGGGAGTCAAACCCATGACCTTCCAAAACACCGGTTGGACTTGAGACTTAAGAACGCTTCTGTCTTCATTCATTTCAGTTTATCCAACTCACTATTTTTTCACTTAAACTAATAGTAAACTATTGCTATTACGACCCACTTTTTTTCCTTATACTAATTCTATCAAATTTGGTTTTAAATTCACAGAAACTGTATCGATGACGAACAAGATTTCGGTGCAACTAAATCTGGGTGTCGTGCTGAAAACGCTGAAGCAGAGAAACCATCTGAAAGGTACAAAACAATTTTCGTTTCCTGGACTTTCCTTCTTTTGTCCGTAAGCAATACCAGCAAAATACTGGCTGCTTTGTCTAATGTTCTTGCTCACAGGTGTCAGAATTTTTACGTACTGAAGAGCGTATTTGCTAAAACAAAGAAATTTTGATTCAAAAGGCTACAATCTTGGCTACAATGAAATAAAACTGAAATAAAACCACCCCTCCCCCGAGTCGATGATGAGCTGGCGCTAAGCCCAAAACGCGCAAATTTTTTTCCATTATTGAAATGGCGGAAGGGGTACTCTTAAGTTTTTATTTAATCGTGCAAGATTTAAGCATAAAAAACCTACGTCCCGTTGCTCAACAACTTCTTTATTTATCTGTCCAGTCCCCACCCTGCAGAATAACACTAACCCTCACTGAATATCATTGGGATAATTGATGATATTTATCAAGTATTACAGTGTATTGCCAAGAAGAATTTGAGCGGTTTCAGAGTGCTCTAGCTCACTAGTTTTCCATCTTTTGAACATCCAAAGAGAGCAATCAAAGTTGAATGGATCCATGTGGGAACTGGTGAGAAAATACATACGGTGTTCTTCGCGAACTACAATCGGCCACATCAAGAAATACCTCAAGCTCAAGTTAAATCTTTCTGCTGTTGATCAGGTACAGATTACAAAATCAGTCAACTTCATTCAGTTCCCAACCAAATTTGGATAGGCTGGCGCACCGCTGCCAAGGGTATTAATCACTGTAAGGTTACTTCACGTGATCACTCTTTGTTACGACATGTTGCAGCGAGAAAAAGTTCCCTGAAATATGAACCGCAGGTCAAACATTTAAGTTGAACTTTGTCCGAGAAGTAAACTTTGAAAATAGACTACTTTTCGTTTCGTCTTCTTAGCACGATCAGTCAGAAACCTCCAACTGCACACTGACAAGACAAAACTTCCTATTCAAACTGTACTTCAAAAAGGAGAATGTGTTTGTAATGTGCTTGTCACGTCCATCATTAATAAAGAAGTCACTTTCACTGAACTTCGCAGGTTGAAGTAATGTGTAACGGAGAAATCATGGGTAAAGACCACACCCTGGAGTTTGTGTTCATGACAAGATGGAGAGTAACGGTGGGTAAAGCCAAGAACGATAAGTGTTTGAGTTTCCGGCTAAAAAAAATACCTAAAAGCATTTAGAATTCAATCTGTATGTGCGATCGTGTCTAGAATCGCCTGATGTCAACATTTCCCTTGACCTGTTCTGTTCAATACCGTCCCGGTTAAAGCTAGGGAGACTGAAGACCTTTAAACAGGACCGTCGATTGAAACTGCTCAGAATACCTTGCGGCTCTGTTTTTGAATTTTGTAGATAGTAGGTTTTTTTATTTTTGCGCGCGCAAGCTCGGTTTTACGATTTGGAGATACTGATTTTCTTGCAAATTTAAAATATTTTCGATCATCAGTAAGTACAATGCAGCTGGAAGTAGCTGTGAATTTTGTATATAAAATAATCGTAAGCACTGTAGCTAGTTGAAAAACAGTTGTCAGTCTGTTACAATACCATCTTGTCCTGATATAGTTCATTGCTTCATTGCTTGAAAGCAGTGATAGAAAATGCAGCATTCCATGTCATGTCCATTGTATGCTTAATCAGATTTATTTATGTCATTTTCATTTTCGTGCCGTGAGGTTTTAGAGTGGAATACGCCTTTGCGTCATTTTTTTTTTGGCGATACCCGTTTTTCGGAAGGCTAAAGAACCCGCAAAACATTATCGCAAAAATGTTAAACCGCAAACGTTTTGTATTGCGTGCTTGAACTGTGTTATAATGGTATCTCGGATTTGTTGATGTCCTATAAGCTGGACTTCAAGCAACAACTAATCCACAACATTAGCTACACGAATATTAGAGTGCTTAATAACCAGTAGGACATTTTTCTGTTGAACTTTGTCATCTATTTCGGCCGAGATGTTTCTACTGTAGCCAGATTTGAGGGCAGAGAGAGAGAGGGGGGGAGGCGCTTCTTGAGCGAGTTATGCCAGAAATAATTTCACTCTTGTGATGTTTTCAAAGCCGAAGGGAAGAAAACAGATAGCTAAAGTTCAGTTTAAAATATTTTAAAAATCTCATCGCTAGTTTCCAAACTGACTTCAAGTCATTTGTACCAGAAAGATAACACCAACAGTTCTTCCCCTGTACCTTTTTACGTTTGCTGGTTTTACTGTTGTCTTTTTAGCGTCATGTCACAACTCTTTCGTTCGCTGCGGCAGTTTCATTACACGAATATTACTTTGCCTTTTCAGTTTTATTTTATCTAAATGAATTTTTTTTTCACAGGGCAATGCAATTTTAACCCTTCAGTATCGACCCAAACTGGACTTCCTATGACGAATGGAATGATAAATAGCAAGAGAATATGATCACAATCTCTTGTAAATAGTAATTATGAATATGTCTGTTGAAAAACGAAGAAACGGATGTGCGAGTGTATCGAATCACTTTCGCTTACTTCTAGTTCCTTTGCTCTGACATTTATCGCAAAACCGGTTAAACTGGAGTATAACAGGGAGGGTCACGTGTATTGCCATTTATGACATCTCTAGTATTTGAAATGATTTCCATCATTGTTAGTTCCAGCTCCACCATGAGGATACATATTATCTTCTGTCCCCTCCTCCCTTGCCAGTCCGCTATCTTATATCACGATGCAAGCGAAACGTGGGACGGGAACAGAACGCTGCTTGCGCGCTACAAGATTTTTAATAAGATACCATACCTAATTTTACTTTGCCTATTGTAGTGTTGAGTAGCTCGGTTTAACTGACTAACTGAATTCGGTTTTGTAAAACTCAGTTTTTGTATTGCGAGAAATAGGTATTTGTGCATTTGATATAGGTACTGAGTGGGAGAAGTTCAAATATGATATAAGAGATAGTCGATGTAACCAACCACGGGTTACACTGAGAAGATCGGCCGAACAACTAAACATTAACTAGGTCGCCCTGTCTAGATTTCAAAATTGTATTTATACATTTAAGAGAGAGACGCAGACTAGCCTTCCAGCATCATGAACAGATACATCAGTTATACATAGCTCAGAATTAGGACAATTATCAGGAAATTTAAGTATATAAAGATCAGACGTTGCCGAATTATTGTGATCAATCTATCGGTGAAGTCGCGTCGTCGGTGGACTCTACCTGTTCACACTATATTAGCTAAGCGTATTTACATGTATTTGGTGTGAACAGGGTAGCTATTGAGGTAACCACGTTGCGTGTTACTTGTAATTACTCTCTCTTTCTACTTGTGAACTTTGAAAAGTTTATTATTATCTACAATAAGTTTGGCCAAACTGTTTTACTTTCATGTTTTGCGTATCTCAGCTTCAAACAGTTTGGTGTCAAAACAATGAAATATCTCCCCGTTCGTTTTTCAGTTTACCAGCTGTAAGTAGTGACTGAAAATATTTCATGGCTTGTGAGTTATCTAATTTGTGTTTAATTGCTTTGTTTGGAATTAAGCAGTTAGATCTTGGGGAAGACTCATATAAATTTTCTGTGGGGATTTTAGCTAAGCTTTGTATTTTCGATAAAAATGTTTGTAAACTTAGGAATGAGCATTGTTCTCTTTAAAAGACAATTCGTAATTCTATCATAATATAAACCAAAGAAAACTGACTTGAATATTGTTGTCTCGTTTCCCGTTTGAAATGTGCAAAGAAGGTTGCAATTGAATATCGTCATTTCTATCCTATCAAATATTGTAAATATTGTATACAGAAATGTAATGTTTGTAAGAAAATCTAATTATAAAGTAATATAAAAACTTTAATAAATGGTTGCAGTTTTACAGTACTCTGCGTTAACATTATTGCGACTAAAAAGCTCTACAAAGCAGTACATTTCGTGGTAATTAAGAATCTGCGGAGGGGCGGGTTTAAGTAGGGGGAAAGATTGGGTGCCTAGCAAACCCTTTTCGAAGAAGCAGGAATAGAAAAAAATATTGTGACTATCAAAGGAGAAATAAAGCCAAACACTGGACAGGTATATCTTTGTAAATTCTACTTTGTCGCATTGCTTGTATTTCCGTGGTGTCAGTTTTAAAAATTCCAATTCTCAATAGTGCAACATTTGGGAGGCATGCACCATTGGTTCTACATCAAGGTACAAGCCCCGCGAGCCCCTTGAAAAATCGTGCATCTGCGCCTGCCTAGTTAGGTAGCAGAACCTCATCTTCACACGGTCGCCCGCAAAAGTTAAAGAATCTGCCATCTTGAATTTCTTCTGATTGGAAAAGACATTTAATAATCACAAGATCTGGGACGCAATAGTGTCGTTGTGAGACAATGATGTGTGAGGAGCGGCTGCGACTCAGTATAAATTAAAAAAAATAATAATTTAATGATAATTTAAAACCCAACTTTTCGGGCCAGGAGAGAGTGAAAGCTGAACTACCCGAGTTGGTTTCAAAGATAACGAGAACTGCAAGCTAATATGTTTTAATCTACAGAATCATCCAACCAAAGGAAAGTGTTGATTAAGTGTTCGTTCCGTTCGTGTTCACATTTTAACAGTTTTAAAAAATCTTTACAAATTAAAAAAGGTGTTCTTAAAATCCGCTCATTGTGGTCCAATAGTTATGTCTTGTAATATAAAGGAGAGCTCAGAAGCTTAGAAACACAACAACAATCTCTCTGCCTCTCGCATTGAAAACATTCGAGCAGGTAACAGGTGAACAGTGGAACAAGTTGTGGTTATCAGTATATCGGGACTGCAGGTACTATTTATTAATTCCTTGACGTCTTGCATGATACCGACATATTCCGATCATTTTCTCACTCAACGTGAATGTAAATGTAAATGTAAAAATGGAAATGTAACTTTTTTACCCACAGAGCACTAAGGAGTTCACAAGAACTCGTTCAGAAAAAATAACAATCAAAAGTAACATGTACTGACTGTGCTTAGTTTCCAACGTCCGAGAATTAACCGCGCGCTACTTGGCTTGGCCGTAGTCACTGTTAGGACGCCACATGACTTGAGTTGATGAGTGCACGTTCTCCCTTGCTTGTTATTGAGTGTTGTAGTCAGTTCCCTGGTGATGCCTATCTCTCTAATTTATAATTTTGTAGATCCTTTTTATAACAAGCTGCGACCTAAGTTTGCACCCCATATGCCACACTATATTTTATGTGCGTAGTAAATGAATATCTTAAATAAACTAAAATAAAATCAACCAGTGAAAAAGCTTGCAAACTTAATTTAAATGTTAGCACTGTGTAATGCTGTCGCCAAAGTTGACATAATTTGAGGTCAAATTAATATTTCCCCGGTTGGAAAAATGACTTATTACTCACAAAGAAACAGCTGTCACTTGGCAAATATTGCACGGACATCACAAGCAATCACTGCTATCATTCAAACCTACAACGAATTGTATATAATTCTTTAAATAAGCTATAAGCGTAATAAATATCAAATTCTTCTTTCGCTTATGTCACCTAATATTGAAAGCCAGCATTAAGTTGCAGAGTTATTGTTAACAAACGTCATCTGTATATTTATCAATATTTATTTTTTTGCTGGGTTAGTGTTCGATCGTTCGTCCAAATGCTTCGCTTTGCGTGATATATATACAAGGACAATAAACGAAATGAACTTAGACGCCTTGTATCGAACTTTCTCCGCCACGTAGAGGTCACATTATTTTGAAAAAGTTGTGTTTGCTAGGCAACCAACCAGACTACAGGTTGGTTGCCTGTATATAGTAACCAAGCAAGAACGATGTCAGTAAAAGCGACGAATGTTGTCGACAATTCAATAAAATCCAAACCCATATTTTTCCTGACGTATACAATATTTATTTAATTTATGATATTTTCCTTAAAACAGTCAAATCGTTATATCTTCAATTCCTACTTTTCGCTGAAGAACGAAAAGCTGCTAAAATGCAAATAATTTAAAATCAAACAGCACAACGTCTATAGAACGAGCTAGATTAAAGGAATTAAATAGCAAGCGACTTTGTTTAATTTGAATTGTGTCGTTTGCATTGTCATTAGTTATTTTATAGCGCGCGTTAGAGCCGAACACATTGAAGAGCAGAACTGTCAGTCATAAGTGTTTACTTATTACGATTTCTAAGATAAACACGAGTGTGCTACAACATGGCAATATTGCGTATCGACTACAGAACCGAAATACTGTATTTTAAGCCATAACCTGACAGATAAATATCTAGTATTAATAAATATCCAGAGAAATGGCAATATTTTATGCTGGCAGTATTTGCCTATGTGACTTATGTGGCATATTATAATAGTCCACATTCGTCGATCGGTTCCTACAGAATTTAACTGATGAGAAATCATTGGCTAGCATTTGCCTTACAAAGTTCTTGTAACCTTTCACTTTATGATCCGTCAGTGATGTATTCAGCCGTAAATTTTTTATGAGTATGGTGTAATTTTTCGAGTTTTGAGACTTAGCCGCCTTTCTCAGATATTCACTGAAGATTTACATAATAACATTCTCCATCTCTCCTTCTGTCAATTCTTATCAAAATATTTCTTTAGCATTTCTAAGTTTAAGAAAACAATATAACGCTAAGTTAAGAAAGCTGTTTTCGTCGCATGCCAGTTTATGTTAATTTGAGCAATTAAATCAGTGAACAGAAAACAGAGAAAAGCTCACAAAGGTTTGTTATAACTGAAAACACGGACATAAATACAATTTCATTGCTGCCTTGCTAATTTTTAATGTCAAAGAAAACGTACAGACATTTACGTCATGAAGGGGCCATTAAGATATTCAGCTTTTGTTTATTGCACCTTGGTAGTATTGTTCGTCTGTTTTTATTTCCTTCATGTTTTCTGTAAACGATGGACCACGAAATATGCGTTACATTAGAACTTGCACATATCACTTAGCCACAAACAAAGATTAACGGCTGACCAAAGATCTTATCGAAGGAAGGTTTAATGTATGAAGGATGTTTTGAGAAGTTGATTGTTTCATAGTCCCGTAGCAACTGAAAGAAACGCAAACTTAAAGTGACCATTATTCAGCAATTAACAAGTTGGTGCGTTGATTGCAGCCGAGTTTTTAAGTTGATTCACAGGAGTCTCGCCTCCCGGTGATTATTTAGATATTTCCAGCTGATGAGTTAATAAACAAGTTTGCGGGTTCATCCAATTGACGGCTTCGCTTTTATCCGGGAATCTTCATCACTCGCGACCGCAGGCCACATGAATAGAGGTCGTAAAGAAATTAGCTGTGTTGTCACAGAATACAGACGAAATTGACAACGCCGGCTGCAAGCCTGTCCAGTTTCAAATGGCTGTTCTTCAGGTAAAGGAAGTCAAAATCTAGTCTCTTTTTCACAATCTTGTTTTTAAATAGTGGCTTTCTATTTACTTCACATTTTAGCTCCGTCAAATATTGATTTCAAAGCCGGTGTTATCTCAAAGGTTGAGTAATTTATTGGTAAAGGGCCATATGTAATGGCGGCAAGTTGAAGCTTGTCTTAACCTTTTCAGTGCTTACGTCAATAATTTGCAACAAGCCCTGACAGAACTGAAACTTATGACGTGCTCTCAAGGAAAGAGAAACATAATGCCGCATTTCCTTCCTGCCAGTAATATTCGTTGTAAAAATCGTGATTATACCACTAGAGTCACTTTCCTCATATTCTGTCCAAATGTGACAATTGAAATTCCAGCCAGTTATATCGGGTTAAAATACGGTAAATATTTTAATACAGACCAACATGGTACAAATCTAGTGTTACTTAGATTATTACCTCTATAATACCCCGCTAATCATAATCAGTTGCTCGGGGGATTCGATTCCATTAATCACTCAAAAAACAACCGTGGCTTGAGTGTTCCTCCACCGCAGTGATGCTACAACCTACTTGTAGCAAAATTTGACAAAATGGCGCCATTGAGTTCAGGCCACTGCATTAATTATGGCGAATGAAATTGTCAGATATCAACAGAAATTGTTTTAATTCTGTTTTGATTAAGCTCCACCATCCAAGAAAACATTCATTTTTTTGCCGACGAACATCAGCTTGCCCTCCGATGAACGACTGACACCTGTTTACGGAATAGATTTGAAAATTTGACTGGGAAATTCACTCCGCTAAACAGCTTAAAACGCAGAATAGCTTAATCCAGCAAATGCGAGTGCTTTTAAAATATTGTTTGATGTTCAATGTTATCTATGATTTATATGTTCTATTAGTCAAACAGGGAGAGAAAACTCAAGCTTCAAGATATCAACTCGTTTATTACATGCGAAATTTGCAGAGGATATTTGATCAAGCCGACAACGATCACAGAATGTCTTCACACATGTAGGTACCGGTTGAACGCTACGCATTGTTACAAACGGCAATAATTTTAGATGCGATAAAAGAATATAAGCCCCGTCCATCGCTTCTGGGAGTCAAATAATCAACAAAACCGGTATCGAGTTGGATAAAGCAAATGCAAACGCGTCTCTTCCATCCCTAAAGTAAAACGCAGCATTTTCCATCTCTTGCGATCTCTCGCATCGTTATTGCATGAAAAAACATCTGCTCACGTTTGTTATGTACGACCATCAAACACTATTCATTTCTTTATTAGTTTAACTCATGGAGGCGAAACTTTTACGAGGGTAGCTTTTGGCGGCGATTAAACGAAACTTTTTGCTTGTTTCGCTTTGTTTTGCGAAAATAATTTCTCCGGCAACCACAAAAGAAACGGCGAAGACTGAATCTGAGCTTTACTTCGAAACGGGTATTAAAAACCTATCCACGCTAGTGTTTTACGAGTGATTCTCCATTTGAGAGTCATAATTATTCATAAGATGGCACACTTTTGACGCTTTTAGATAATTTTATTAGATACAACAGTGGGCAGTGATAAGCCTAAATTATGGTAACAATTGTGAGACTTGTAACACGACCAGTCGGTCAACAACGCCGAGAAGTGTTTTCTACATTGGAGCCGCGGGAGAATTAAATGGCTTTCTGCGCCAACGGCGAATGCTTTACGTCGCTACAGCTGGAGTGGAAGTCCGCAATTGTTCAAGTTTTATTATTTATTCTGTGTCCTAGGAGATAATAAAGTACCCCTGAGGGAATATACATTACAATATTAACAGATCACCCACGGAGTACCACGCGATAGGTTTTTGTCTCGAAAAATCTGAATGCGTGTTTCACGCCTACAAAATGAGCTCAAAACATTGTAAAAAAATTAGCAGACTTACGCAAAAAATAAATCGTGGTCGGATTAAAAGGTTACTGAATGGCAGGAAAGATGACCCTATTGTCAACACGTGGGATCAAAACAAAAGGAGCTACAAGCTTAAGTCAGTTACATCATCAAGTTTGTTTGTATGTCCGAATAATAATGTTTCTTTAAGCTTGAAAGAGGAATACCCTGTTTAATATTTTGAAGAATCAGCTTACATATGCAAAATGTATCAATTTGATATACCTGGTCAGTTTGAGACCCAATTTTACCAAGCAACTACATGAAAATAAGTGTATTAAAAACACCCTTAATTATTTTCCCGTATACTGTGTTGGACTAAAATTATTGAGAGTCAAGTTCAAGAGAATGCAAAACCGAGCTTCTACAATGGGCACCTTTATTTAACTCGATGAACCAAGATTATTGTATTTGATCATAACGACTAGTAAAGGAAGAGTACGATTTGACCGCAAACGGATCCTCTTAACGTTATTAATAAAAATTAAGGCTACGAGATTGCAACAAAGTTTCAAAAGCGCATATTTCTTAGAAATAAGTTCTGCCCTCATGTCACGTATGAAAAAAACGTACTTAAAAACAACCTCTTGTTTTTCCTGTCAGTGGGACATCAGTTTGAATTGTGTTTGATCAGCATTTACGTTTCTGATAATAACCTCTAGAGTAGCAGAATCAGTTTTGCTTTGATCGAAATTGCAGGATATTCATCAAGTTCTTTAATTTACTTTTCTGATATAAAATAGGGAACGCGAACAAGACAAAGGATTGAATATTTGTTCAGCTTTAAGAAATAATCTCTTAGCATGTCTACCCGGGTGATCTGTATGTACACAGGCCAACGTCACTGATCAGTTTTAATTAATTCAGCTATGTACACATGCCGGGTAACTCTCGTATTTTTGGGCGCAAGTTATGACCCCAAAGGTATTGTCTTCTTTTGCGCTCTAAACTACACGACTGTGGTTAGGTTTCGTGAAAAGAGTAAATCGCGTTTTCACTAGTCGGTGCTTACCACGAGCGCTTTTTTGGGCCACATTCCGTTGTATAACTCTAGTATACTCGTAGCAGTTTCCTGCGTGAAAACTTTGGGCCTAGCTTAATTATTGTCATACTGTTAAAAATGATTGCAAATGTTGTACAATCTTTTTTACAGTGCGTTTACTGAGACCGGGGCCACCCCGACAATGAACGATAGATTCCAACATTTTGAAATCCAGCCAATCAAATGTCCGGTTGAAAATAATGAAATCTCAACTTGTTCGCTGTGGTGCTTATGGTGTCTGTTAATAAATTGTCAAACTCAGTATATATTATTCTTTTCTTCCACAGTCTGCAGATCGTGCATTGTAAAGTACTTGCAAGATAGCGAAGAAAATAAATGCCCAGCTTGCTCGATACTCATCCACGAGACAAACCCATTTGAAATGCTCAGGTACTCTTATAGAATCACACCTCTTTTTCTTATGTACTTTATTTGACGCCCGCAGGCGGAAACAGTCTGAAAACAGACTGAATATAGGAGTCCGGTGATGAGTGGGACGAACCTATCAAAAGCAGCCCAAGGTGCGCTTGCTACAAACAACTTCATAACTCTAGTCTTTAATCATGATCCCAGCTAAGCGTCCACGCACGAAACGAATCTTGTTGGATTTACGTGTTTCATCACGGCAGTCTCGAAAAATTGTCCGAGACGTACTCCAGGAAGATAACACTGAAATAGGTGCAAACAAATACACATGTGACTATTTCTTTCTTATGGCAAGCGAAGCTCTTCAGTAATAGTGCTTTTATTATTATTTTGTCATATTACAGTTGCGTACATGCAATTTAAAAATGTTGTAGGAAGACAAAAGATGGTGAAATAGTGTGTTTTTGTGTCCTGTTACCAGGTCAGACCAAACACTTGAGGACGTTATCTATAAACTTGTTCCCAAACTTCAAGAAAGTAAGCGTTAAAAATCTATGTCACTGACTGTCTGCTATCGAAACAAACGTAGTTTTAAAAGTACAAAATTGTCCGATATATTACTGGTAATTAACTTGGTCTTCAGTGAAATATGCCGTGCGTAATGATCGTTCAATGAGCATGACTTTGATTGGCCGAGAGGCCCGGGCTTGAGCATAGTCAATTCTCTTCATGGTCGTGCTGTGTTCACTCTCGAAGTACATTTGTCCACCCTAGAGTGTAGATCGAGACTGGCAACAGTCGCGGCAACCTTCTGTGGAATTAAAAATCATCTTTACGTCTTTAAAATGATAAGCAACGGGCTCAGAGCGGCTTCGAACGCAGACGTATTTAAGTCCGGCTGTCGCTTATCTCGGAAGTACGTATGCCTCTGCAGGCTAGGCTTGGAGCGGGCTAATTCATATCGTCCTAATTCATATCGGAAGACTCTCTAAGAAATTCGAGGAGTTTAGACTATAGTAATAAAGTGAATAGCAAGTAACATAAATTAAAATAGATTGTTACTGGAATTTTGCATGCTTGTATCATTACAACAGTCCACGTGTACAAACATTGCTGAAAGAATATTGCTATAATTATTTCAGATGAACAAAAGAGGGAAAAAGAATTTTATGAACAACACAACTCTGAAGAGGAAAAGACACTAAAGAAAGAATCCAAAGAAAATAGAGAGACAGGTAAATAGTTTTTGAATGAGTGAATAGAAGAATTTTGTCAGTATTTGAAACTCAGACGTGAAAAGTCTAAACACAAATATACTTTGTCCATAATGTTCACTCTATAAAATGTATCTTATATACAAGGCTAAAAAGTTAAAAATTGTAAAATTAACTTTTTTAGCCTTGTATATAAGATACAAGTATTCTTTCTTCTCGAAATTTTTCGGTTTTATTATTACAAATACCCCAATTACAGTTTGTTATGCTGACCAGTGTAGGGGAAAGTCATTCTAAAAGTCATTTCCACTAACACTTCCTTGGCCTTTTGGTTTGGACGTCGCTGGTAGACTGTCTTCTTGTTCCGCTCGAGGGAGATGAATGAACAGAGGATTAGCAAAGGTCGCCGGACTTGTGGCAGGTCCAGCCGTACTTGCGTAAAAACTTAAGAATTCGTAAGGACGATCGATGAACTCGAGATTTCCGACGAAACATTGTCGGTAATAGCAGAGTTAATAGAGAGGGAGACCTCTATTAACTTTGGTAATAGTTAAATGCAACTTTAACTTTAACTTTTAAATATAACTTGTACTGAATTATCCACTAGAGTTTTAGCCGTAAAAGCAATGAAAAAATCGAGAGCTTTGTTCTCTTTTCTCTATCACCTTATCAGTTCCTGATTCAACAACTGACGAGCCAACGAGTAAGCGAGTGAAGCTGTCGACGGAGCATCAAAATACCAAAGAGAACTTTCATCGGGATGACCCTCAGATTGGAGTCTGTCTGGAGTGTCTGAGGTAAACAAGTGGCTTTTTCATGACAGCTTGGTTGTTAACGTGCAATAACCACACTCACTTATCCGACTTTCTTATTCCCTTCTGTCACCACCTTCGTTAGTCCACTATGCCGGTAAGCAGTCTTTTTCCAACTGACGTTTCGAGAAATGTAAGTGGAAACTGTTCTACAAGGTTGCCCGACAATAACTGATAACTAGACGATGCGACTTCATTTTGTTCTGTTTCAGTGACAACTCTGTGCAAGAGCAGCCCATGAGAGAACTGGTACGTAAATACATCCGCTGTTCATCACGACTGACAATAGCACAAGTTAAAAAATTCCTGAAAGTCAAGCTTGATCTTAGAACCGCTGACCAGGTAAGTGAATCACTGGACGTAGTTTGCGTAGACTGTCTGAACGATATAACCTAGACTTAAAAATTGCTTTCTAAGAGACAGCATTTTTTTTTCCATTCTTAAGTCTAGTTTTCTTTCCAGGTTGAAGTGATGTGTAACGGAGAAATCATGGGTAAAGATCACACACTGGAGTTTGTTTACATGACAAGATGGAGGGTGAAGGTAAAGCAAATGTGCTTCTGTTTTTTAATGAATAAAGTTTCAAAAGGTAGGTGGAATCATTAAACATCTGCAACGGAAATAGGACTTGTGCACACTGAAAGAAAAACGATATTTGCAGCCTTTAGAATTCTATCCTTTTAAACCCAAATGTCCTTTATATTTTTATTCTAATTACATATTGGTGCCATTTTCAAGGAGGGAACTGTCCTTACGCTCCAGTACAGACCAAGAATGGATTTCCTCTAAGTGCAGTTTTCGGGAGACAGCGCGCACTCACAAGACTACTGATGACTGTCATGTGCAGCTTCACGTCAGCTATATATTACGACCGTGTAAATAGAGGTTAACATATTTATTAAGAGAGAGATATTGTACACAGTCCGTCAAGAATGATGTAGTTATAAGAATATTAGTAAGTAGCTACTTAGGCATGGAAAGCCCCTCCTAGACGGTTCTGTATGCCTGTAAGGTTCAGTGTGAAAATAGGACGATACTAATTTTACATGGATAATCCGTTTGATTTCATCTGACTGAAGGATTTTGAGTATGGACTATTACTCTAAGGCGAATAAGTTGTCTTAAAATAACAACAGGGGGAGGGGGTAAACTGGTCTAATCAGCTTATCCTGATCATGAAAAGCCTGGAACCAGAAAGAGCCCGTTGAGTTCTGGGATGAAAAACTTGGCGACTAAAGGAGCAAAGAGGAATGCGCAAAAGACAGCAAAGGAACCTTGAAAGAACATCTGGAGGAAGGATGAAGTCTTTTTTTCTTTTTTGAAAGGTAGAGACAAATCCTGGACTCTTGTCCTGGAAACTGTAGCTTTGAAGAAAATAGTCCTAGCTGCAGAAGGCAAGAAGTGTTGGCCCTGAAGTGTTTCCAGAGTCGGACTTTTCGATAGACTATTGAATTGTCTTCAAGGTTTCGTTTTCTTTTAGTTAAAATGAGAAAGTACAGGACGGTCGCCATATTCAGAGTAATATAATTGTAACTGCTCTTAGGCACAAATCCATATGTCAATCAGAGACGAGAGAAATTCGAAGACGGTTTATTGTCTCGAATTGACATCAAGAAGGATGATTCACTAAACCTGTTGTCTGTCTTGACGGATTACGGCCTAAGCTGGCCTATGAGTTGGTGCGACGAAGATGTGGAATGGCATTATACCAGAACAACAAAATTTTAAAGTATTAAGAAATATTTACGATATAGGCAAGTGATGTGGAAGTTTTAGAAAATCCTTAGTCCTAAGCAATTACGTGCGATACATAACTTACAAACATTGCTTTTGTATGCCATTTGTAACAGAACAACTTAGTAATAAAACTATATTAAAACAATAAAGCTAAATAGATTTATATATATAATGAGGGATTTTGATACAGAAATAATTTTAATCTCTAGCATTATGTAGAGAACGTGAGGCATTGCAAACACAACTCTTGGTGCCCGCAATAACAACAAGCTTATTACCAAGGTGATGGGTTTAGGCTCGTGAGAATAGACCATATTCACGACACCCTCCAAAATAGTTAGTACATCCGAACATACTCAAAGGTTGAGGCATGGGCGCGTTGGTCAGCTAGACCCAAGAGATGTTTTATTTGCAACAAAAAGCTTACAACAAAGTGGATAAGAGATACATAAGTAACGTCCTACTTGCGCCAAAGCCGAACACGTAAACCCACAAAAAGCTCTTGTTAGGAAAACTAGGGACCATGTACCCCCGACCAAATGCAGTGGAACCACCTTTGAGGCTGACTTGTATAAACAATAGAATGAAAAAACAAATCAAATGACGCTAATGACACAGTAAAAATAAACCTTATGGGAAGGTGCTCGTGGCAAGGCTGACCTTAGAATATCACAAGTTTCTCAACCGTCCCATTTTTACAAACGTACTCTTTCCCCCCCCCCCCCTCCCTTCTCTTTCTTTTTTTCAAACAAAAGATAAAACTCATTATCAAATCCATATAAAAAAATCTAACAAAATTACTAAAAAACACCTCTGGATTATGTTTATCTGTGTCAACC
>Ga0126337_10000344_pt1 | contig 22264 bp, 3 predicted proteins | sample DipCmetagenome_FD_92527 | JGI IMG/M metagenome (GOLD analysis project Ga0126337, IMG submission 92527) | Coral microbial communities from La Bocana,Puerto Morelos, Mexico - Diploria C A metagenome | ecosystem: Host-associated > Invertebrates > Cnidaria > Coral | place: La Bocana,Puerto Morelos...
CTAAAATTCCTCCGGCCATGCAATACTCCAAGTAACACCTGGAGAGTCTGCAATATAGCATATCCCGTAAATTTTGTTTTGGTAATAAGAAGTATTGAAAGCATTTGAGCCATTTGATAAGCCTTTTTGCACTAGTTCAGAGTTTTGTAGTCGTCGCTATGAGAAAAGACATTTTCCGAAGAAACGTCCTCGTTTTTTCAGTTTCTAGCTGGATGATCCAGTTTCATACCCGGCAGAGTTATGAGCTTCACTGACCCGGCCGTAAAATCTTTACAAATTCAGTATTAAACCTCTTACTTACTTAAAAACAAGCAAACCCTGAAATGATCAATTGTTGCCGCTTTTTGCAATGGCTCGGGGTTTTTTCAGGCATGCTACATTTAAGTTTTCACAATTCCCCTTGAGTTTTACAATTAAACTGCTTCACTTTCGTGCTTCACTTTTGTCAAATGCCTCAATCTACTGCACTGCACCAACGAAAACGCCTGAGGCTTAAAAAGCATTAATAAAAATATTGCCTTTTTGTAGCAGTTGCCGTTTTTGATCTTTTTGCACAAATATGGCGGATAAGGCTTGGTTGTAATAGTAATTGCAAATACTTTTTGAAATTAGAATAAACTAAATTGATGAATGCTATAAGGTAAGACAAATAAGTTGACAAACGATTTCATTGTTTTTACCCCTGCCGAGATTGAGTCATGTCACGTTAGAAAAAGCTTGTCACGACATCAAATTCATTAGTACAATTAATACCGAATGCATGGTCACGTCACCCAGGGAATGGACATCCCTATATTAGCACACAATCTGGTACAATAGTACTGATAGTAAGTATTGATCTTATAATAGATTTAAGTCCGTTTGGCTACAAGGTATCAACAAAAAGTTACTTTTGTTTCCAAAAAAAAAACCAAACACATGTATCGTTTTGAATTTAGGGAAACGCGTTTTTTCCTGAAACAACTTGTCTCAATAAATCTGTTAAGCATTTGTGGTTAAACACTTTGTTGTTGTTGATGTTGTTTACGTTTTTTGTCTTTTCTTTCTGATCGCTTGAAATTGTGAAAGTTTAAAAACAGTTGAGGAAAAGTCACGAAATTCGAGTTCCCTTATTTTAGCCTACAGCAATATTCTTACCCCCCTCTAGGGACAAATTGCAAATCGTCGGGAAAGTGATAAGAAGATAAATGTTGATCAAAATAATAAATAGTGGGTTTTCAAATTTTGGTATAATTCTTGAGTTTTTGGACTAAGAACTTTTTTTTACTCATTAAAAGAGATTACATTCTATATTAGAAAAAAGGTTTTTGTTAGTTTTTAGGATTATTATTCCCAAATTTGTAATAGAACATGGCAGATTGTTGAGAACCTCTCCATAGTGGTCCGTTCAGAGCTTTAGTGAGCTGTATCTCGTGTTTGAAGTAGAAGTTCAGGCTCGGTGCGATGAATGCAATTGGGTTATACTCACAAAAATGGAGGGTTTTATTGGCATATGGGGCCACTTCAGTGCGTAAAAGTTTTGCCTGCGTACAGAAGGAGTAAATCTGCGGATTGTGGCGCTTATCTTGGAGTCGAAAACATTGTTATACCTGCCGTAGAACGGCTTTTACGGCTTGAAGCGGGAAGGACAGCGGTTGTGGCGCATTTAAGATTTTTTCTGGCTTTTCTTGTGGAAGTTTGAATATATATCGAGGAAGTGATTAATTTATTGTTGTACGGACGTTTATTTGTATCGTTTTGCGGCGAGCCATATGCGGCGATTTACCTTACATGCAGTTTTGCTTTTATTTATGATGGACTGAGGTAATCGATTCATGACAATGGCCGTGGTCCACTGGTCGCACAAACTCTGGTCAGAAGTTTGAGGAATTTTGGCTGTTACTGGCTTGAACTTTTGTTGGACTGGAAGTGCCTTCTGTTTGGAAAATAACCTGGGAATTTTTTTGTACGAGAAGCGTGGAAAAGTAGACATTTGTTAGCGTATTTTGGATCCGTTGTATGGATCGGCCAGATTCCGTGATTGGTTCACGCGCGTAAGAGTCGAAATTTAAAACTCCCTCCTTTTTGCTCGCTGCACAACTTTTGTACTGTAGTTGTAGTACAATTTAACGAGGAATACAATGTTTCAACCATCGCACTTTCAAAAAATGGCCAAGCATTTGGGCATAGACTCTCTGTCATACGAGAAGGAATACAATGGATTTATGGCTAAGTTGAAGAACTTCCACGAGTCCAAGGGGTAAGATGTGCCAAAGTTTGAAGGTTTCTCGCTTCGGAAGTTTCTGTGTTGTTGCTGTAAAGCAGGAAATTAATTCTGTCTTATGCTTTGTCGTCTAGGACGCCGTTTAGACGATTGCCGTGGCTGGGTGGGCAGTATTTAGATTTATATCTTCTGTACCGTAAAGTAACTTCAGCCGGTGGCTGGGTGAAGGTAGGTCGGAGAAATTCCCGCGTTTTCTTCAAATTTTAGAATGTCCTCGTTCGATTTTTCTCGGCTAAAAAACCGCTGAGATGTGACTTAATCAGTGTCTATCCATTTGCTAGGTCACAGAAGAAAAGAGGTGGCGAGATATTGCCGAAGTTTTTAATCTACCGCAAACCTGTACGAATGCAGCTTTCGCTTTGCGACAACACTACTCTCGGTAAGTGAAAGAAAAAACTTCAATTTGCGCCGGGCGTTTTGTCTATTTAAGACATTAACTTTACAATTAGTAGACACTCACGTGGAAATATAAACAAGACGTTATGTCTGCAAGAAGTAAATGCTGTATTTTGCCCTACAAAATGACGTTTCTTGTCGGGTCATATCTGAGCAAAACGATTCTTGTATAGTCGCGTTACAAGTGAATTGATGATGAGCTCATAAATGCGCTGGGGAACTTCCGTTAGCCTTAAAAACGTATTTACTCTCAAATTTACTTCGTGTTAATCTAAACTGAACTCTGTTTGTTGATCATTGATGAAATTTTGAACGTTGTTTGGAGTTAAAAAGATGAACAGCTTGTTAGTTCCTTATTCCAGGGGATGTCCTGATCTGCTGTCAATGACATTGTTTCACTTTATTCGACACATGTTTTCCAAAATTCCCGTAATCTTTAACATAAATTGTTCATAGATTATTTCTACGGGGCAATTTCCGGTTCTCTAGAGCTCAAATCTGTCAATTTCTTTGAAACTATCTGTGTATTTGTTAAAAAAAATTGGTAAAAGTTAAAACAAAAGATTTTGCTACTTCTTTGTGTGTGGTTATGTTTATTGTGACCAGTCAGATCGAATTTCTGTGGCTGTCATATTCAATCCGTCGAGTAAATTGTATGAGTTTTTGTCGCTCCCGATCACAGTGTTACCTTAAGCAACGGAAATATACCTTAGAACGTTGAAGAAAGCGTGGCAAAATGCGTTTGCAGCGTATATTTCATTATGCAAATGAAAACGTGCTTCTGTGGAACGACAATTGTCTTTTGGCATAAGTCGAACATCGGGAGTTAATATTTTGTACATTAGTACAAATATATTAAGACACATTTATTCGGTGGATAGTCGGTTGCTCAGAGTGAAATTTTATAGTGTTCCTCTCCTTGATAGAGTTTGTTACTAGATAATACAAAGCTTGTAAGCATAATCAATAGTGTGTGATAGACGATACACATTTAATATTAGCACTTACTGTATTCACAAAGGGGTTTTACCTTGTTAAAGGAAATTCATCATGACTGCTAGCTTTTGGGGCTAGCCAATTGATCTAAAACTATCTCAAAATTAAAGGGAAATAACTTCAGTGAGGTTTTGAAATTAACTCATCTGTTTTGAGTGAATAGTTTTTCTTAATCCTATATTTCAATGTTTACTCTAAAAATGACAGATCTCTTGTTACCTTTCAGATTAAAACTCACTTAATATATCATTTCATTTTATTTAATTTTGGGCATAAATTACACTTGAACCAAATTTCTCTGGTATTACACATTATTTTGTCTTGCACTGTGCAAGGGAAGTTTGATATAGAGAAAACAAGTTTTGAAAAAAAGTTTAAGAAATAAAGTGTTGTTCATATTTGAGAAACTGGTTACTCAATTATTTTAAAACAATGTCATTTGATATGAAGGCGTTTAGTACTGAGTTTTTTAGAACTGAACAAATTGTCATGGTGCGTTTTGAAACCCTTTGTGCATTGTTTGGCTGTTTTATCATTTTATGGTAGTTGCTTACAGGTGTAGGATGTAAATTATCTGGAATGATTAGTGAGATATTACTGGCACATCCTCTTTGTGGATCTACTTATTTCCAGTGACAGCACTGTCTAGCATTTCTGGCAACTGTTGCTTTTTGTAAGGGCTTCTTTTCAGGTACTGTTGGTTTGAAAAGAGTCTATTCTTTAAACAGGGTAGTAATTTCAGGAAATAGTCTGACCCATTTCAATGTGTCTAGCATTGTTCTTATCTTTTTCTGGTATTCAGTACAACAATTTATTATCCAACACTGCTTCGTAGAAACAATGCGCGAAATGAGTAGAAATATCACACGATATTTGTACTCGTCTCATTCCCCTGACAGTGCGAAAGATCAAAAACCTTGGCAAGTCAGAATTTTGAGGAAACTAAAACGTTGGATAATAAATCTCTTATTAGACATTTTAGTGTGTAGTATCACTGTAAATTTTTACTCATTTGTATTTTGTCTTGTAAAAATATACAGCAATACTACACATAAAATGTCAAATAAGATAGAGGTATTCCTGGTCTGTTGATTAAGGAAATTAAAGGGAATTAACTCAGTTTCGAGTATGCCTTTATCTGACAAGGGGTTTGTAAACTCATCTTCAAAGAGATTTGCATCTCTTAGACTAATGTGAAAGCCGCTATGTGTTCACTTCAACTAGGAATTCTAAATTTCAACCATGCTTGCTAAAATATTGGTGTGCTGATCACAGAACAGTTACTCATATACCACCTTAAGATAGTTCACTTTACATTCAATAAACACTAGACTCAGCATGTATTTGTGTACATGTAAATAATATTTTTTTATTGATGTTTAAGATATAATCTGTTTTAGTTTTACCAACTTTGGGATAATAATAATTATTATTAATTTATAGTGTGCTTTTTAGCATGGAAGTGATCAAAAGAGCATTACATATACAATATTAAAACATTAAAATATTAAAAAGCACATTGCATATACCAAAGGCTAAAAGCTAATTTAAAAAGATATTTTTTAAGATGAGGTTTAAAAATAAAAATAGAACTAATATTATGCAAGCTAGCTGGGAGTGCATTCCAAAGTGTAGGTGCTGATACACTAAAAGACCTAAAAGACCTAGTGGATAGTGGACTTTAAGATATGTGAAGCTCTATCATTAGTTTATGGGCATTGTTTCTTACTTCATCTCTGTCTTTTGAGTCATTAACTTACAAGAAATGTCAAAATTGGCCAAAAACATGCATTACATTATTGTTGAAGTATTATTGGTAAATCTGAAGTGGTTCATAAGCACTATTGGCAATCTAAAGTGGTTTCCTCTTGGCTCTGTGAATCATGATTGTGTGCGTGCAATATAAAAACAAACCCTAACAGTTTTTTTTTTATATATATAACACATACAGCTTCTAAAGCATCCAGCAGCACTGTACAATTTCCTGATAAAGTATTAATCCTTGTGGGATTTCAAAAACAACCTGATTGGAATGGAACTTTAACTTAATCTTGAAAATAACATCAAAGAAAGTTTGGCTTTCCTGCCATGCCTACCATGTGATGTATTTGTGCCCATTATTCTTGTTTTCTTTTGTAAGTTATAATTCACACTTAATTGATATATAAATCATGTATTGACTTCTTAACATTACCTTGGAGCCTTCAGCAGCTTGGTTTTAGCCAGGGTTTTCCTTTTGTAGTGGTGACTGATGAATTCTTGAAACATTGAATTCAGTGTTTACTCTAAACCCCCAAAAATTCTTGAGAGAGTTTCTGGTACTTTCTCAAGCCATCTCAACATTTCTATGTAAATTCTCTCTGCCAATTTTGTGCCTATTAAGTTTCAGCACTGATGTACAGAAAATTACCTTCTTATTTTTGGTGTATTTTTTCATTTCAATTGTGACATAATTTAAATAAGAGTTTCCTTTTTTAATGATCAGTTACTTGGAAAGCTTTGAAAGAATTAACTTCTTTGGAGAAGATGCAGAAGATGTACTTTCAGCTGGAAGACCTCATACACCAGTTGGAGGAGGCACATTCCCCACACATGTGCCATCAGTGGCAGCATCAGGTGTGTGTGCAACTCTGAAACAGTCTGTCTTTTATGACATACACCCTGATCAGCTTGATTTGAGTTATTTTTTTATGCAATTTCATTTTATTTCAAAACCATTATTGCCACTACTTTGGTTATGTTATACCCCATTTATGTGTTTTACCTAAAACTATGTTCTTGGAAGGGGGTTGAAGGCTTTGATTTGGATCATAATAACACAAGTGATACTTCCACCAGTACGATGCTTCAGTTCACACTTAATGACAAAAAATGTTTGTTTCAATTTTCCAGATTATATTTCTGTCATTTCCACGAGCAAAGGTATTGTTTTCAATCATGTTACTTTGTCCACTTCCACAGCTACTCTTAAGTTTTGATTTGAATGATGTTTCCTCGCTAACTTATAACATATATAGCTTCATATTAATTGACACACATTTTTAGTACCTTAAAAACATTTTGCACCATTTATATATAATGTATAAAGGTTCGTTAATTCAATTATTTTTACTCAACAGATCCCACTAGAAACTTTGATAAGCTTGTCCTTTCTCTTCAATGTGGCATGCCTAATGAAGTGGATTTTGCCATTAACATTTGTATGCTTTTGTCAAATGTTAGCAACTCTGTTTTTAACCTGAGCAAGGTAGGGTTATTTCACTTAGATTTCTATGATAGAGTAGTAGTTCAACAGTTAGTCCCATATTGTAAAGCTGCACATTGCCTTTTTCTCTGCACAAAAGTAAAAATATTTTAGATTCAAAATGTTTTTTCTCTGTTTATATGTCTCTTGACTTTGGGTCTGCTGGATAGCAAAAACACAAAATGTTAGTACTGTTGTACAAATTCTACCGGTGGTTATGAGTCTTAAAATTAGCTGTGTAATTTTATTAAGCTCATCTGTTTTGAAACAAGTTCACATGATAGGATTCTGATAAGGGCCAACATAAGGGTTCAAATTGACTGAGAACAAATTGCTTCAAGACTACTATGGAAGTAATAATTCATAGAAACACATTTACAGAATAATTGTTGTTACTATAAAAATAGCATAGAAAGTTACATTGTAATTGATGCAAGATACATAAGAATTTATGAAAACTTCACTGAACAGATAGTAACCTGATGTACATACATGCCTTTTAATAGGAAAAGTTACTCCCAATAAACAGGAAACCTATGTGCATGTATAGTATTATTGAACAGAGAACCTATTGAATAAGGGATCTCAGTAATGGTGTTTTCTTTCTTAGGCCCCTGCAGTGGTAGACACACTGCTGGCACATGTTGGGGTATTTTCTGAAGGTATGTTAAATTGTTATGTAGGAAATAATGGGTACTGTGGTCTTACTGTGGGTTTTACCTTTTCAGACCAGGTAGACTTTTCATTTTCATTTGTGTTTTCTTTATTATAAATATTCTTTCATGAAAAATAAAGTCACTACTGCTTTTGAAATATAACACCCATCGACAATCCCTGAAAATCATGAAATTGGTCTGAGGATTTCGGCTCAGAGTTTTTTCATAAAAACTCCTCAGCTTTACCCTACAATAAGAGCATAATTCTGCTTTGATCTGACTGGGAGTGACAAAAGCAGCAAATGTTTCATGGATTTTAATTTTAAGATCCCACAGATTTTGAAAGTCACCATTCAGTGGACATGGTTTTCCTTATGCAGTATGTTTCACTGTCTTTTCATTATGATCAAGGAATTGGTTTCTTGTTGCTAAGAACATGTAATGTCTCTATCAGATTCTTATGGCCTTGGAGAGTTATATGAAGAGTGGTATGCTAAACAGCATTTGGAGAGAGATTTTATTAAGGTAAGCAAGGGCAGGATAGATGTAGAATCCACTAGCCTGACTGAAAAATCTCTGGACTATTGGAGACTTTCTTTGCATTCTGTGGTTATTCCTGCAAAGTAATATTCTGTAATTGAAACTGTCTTTGTTTCATTCAACTAACTAAACCTCCTTCTCTTGTGTAGTTCTGGAAAGAAGGTTTAACAGTAAAAGGGGTTCAGGACATTCTCTGTAGTGGCAATGGTATGTATACATGTACGTACCTGTACTGTGGTGTTAAATGGCTGTCGGGGGAAGAGATTTTCCTATTAAGATTACAAATTGTCATTGCCCATTGACGTAAGTACGATGTAGATGGGATTACAGCTTCTTCTGCTGTTTGTAGTTGGTTTAGTTGCCTTGTGTGTAAACGGTTTTTGTGATGTGTATCTTGTGATTATGGTTTGGGCTGTCTTCAAGAAAATGTGTGATGTTATTGGGCATTAAGTTGTTTTTGGTACTCTGCTTTTAATGAGATAAATGTTCACTTCAAGTAGTACTGAGTCAAAAACTTGCAGACACTTTTTGTCAAACACCAAAAACCAACGATACCATGTTTTCTATTTTCTTTAGAAATTGGAAAGCTGATTATTATTACCAACATAAATTAGTGGCTGTCTACTGGAATTGGCTACTAATATTAGTGGAACACCCTCAGAGCATGTATTGTTTTTGTCATAAATCAGTGCCATAAAAGTATTCAACAAAAACATCAAATTAATTTTAATTAAAAAGTGTTCATAGCTTTCCAAACTGATTAATACTTAACAGTTAGCATACGCGGTTCTTGGCTTTGAGGTCACAAACTGTTAGCAAGTAAAAGCCTGTGTTTGCAGTCTAACAGTAATGTCTTCTGATGAATGTAACGGGTACAAGGTGATAAAAGTTTTAAATTTAAATATAATTCATCCAAAGTAGAATCATAAGGTTTCCTGCAATGACCTTTTTCAGATGATGATACTACAGATGAGGAGTCTCTTTTTCATCCTGCAAGAAGAAAAATTGGAGCTAAGGATGTTGAGTGCCAAAGAATTTCACAGGTTGTGTTATCATCATTTGTTTGTTCAGTTTTAGTTCTGCAAATGTTAGCTACTTTACTATGTTGCGTACATTTACCAAGATACATGAACATTACCAAGAGCTTCTGACTAATATCTCCACTCTAGCTCACCTGTTCCCTCTCATGTAATAGGTGTAAACAGTGGAGAAAGAGAAACTAGTGTTGCCATTTTGAGTGCTAGTCTTGTTGATAATAAGCACTCCTCTCTGCATCACTACATTACTGTAAACACTAAACCACTCAGTCGGATGTGTATTTGTTCTCTTATCCATGTAATATGTTAACTCGCTGGTATCTACTCTATTTCTAGGTTGGGATGATATTTTACAACTTCTCCTTTGATGACACCAATGCAACTGTGCTTGCAAGCCATCCCCTGTGCTTAAAGTAAGTAACAGCAACTTTTACCACCAGAGTTGAGTTTAAAAAACCAGTCAATCCTTTTTTGTGTGTTTAGGTAGTTTACTTAAAGTGTTGCTGACAAATGCTGTCTGGTTTTTGTTGTCTCTAGATTCCTTGTGCTGTGTATTTGTAGCGACCATGGATTTCTCCAAAGGATGTCTTGGGAAACCCTTTCAAATTTAGCAGAAAAGGTATAAGCGAAAACATTTGAAACTTTAAATCCAACATGACATTAATTCTCTTGCTCATTTCTTATGAGATAAAAGCTTATCAAACCTAATAAAATTTTGTTGCTCCAACAGATGTTAATGGAACCCATTGAGTCCACAACTACTCAGATGTTTTTTCAGATGTTACATTGTTTTTTGGATCACAAAGATCGCTATCATGCCATCAATGGTAAGCCTTTGATTTCATTTAACACATATTTTTAGCAGAACCCTACTTCTTTAACATCTCAAATAGATGTTTACCATTATGATGAAAACGGGTTTGAGGATATGCAGGAAATTGTATGTTTTTCTAGTGGACGGTTCTGGTTTTGACTCAGAGACCAATGGAACTTTGAATTGGCCAGATGCTCTTATGTTAGTCTCTTTTCATTCAAGCTCTAACATACTTTGTTTTCTGTGCTTTTATTAGCCATGGATGTCTTGGGAAAGTTGTGCACTTTGGAAGGAAATGATGAAGTTATTGAAACCGGCTTGGAACCTGAAGCATACCAGTCACTCATTCGAGTTCTGATTGTCAGTGATGTTCAGGTGATTTGAGAACTGAACAGGTTATTTGCATGATGCCATTTGTGCACTTACAATTTAGGGGTGAAAGGGGTTTTTGTCATAATTGTACTGTTGCTGTATTATAACATTAATTTTGTTTCCAAAGGCATAGTTGATGTGAATAGACATATAAATTTTGTGCTTTCCTTTAGTTGGTACTGTCTTCACTGGAATCACTCTACAATCTATCAGGGGTAGGCCAAGTAACCTCGGATCACATTGCAGAAGTTCATCACAGCATTGGTATGTAAGCCTTACATTGATAAAACAGTGACTGTCACACTGTAAGCATGGTTTAAAATTCAAACTTGTGTCAAGGGAGGCAGTGTGACAAAGTGGTCTGCATGCAGCTGTCCTGGGCTCAAGTCCCACTCTGACCACTACTTGGATTTGTTTCTTGGCAGCCCCGAGTTAAAATCCTTGGCCATGCTTGTAAATAGCCAACTGGTTTGCCTCCGGCCAGTTGGGATTCTTGATAATGTCATGTTCAGTTTTAATCATTTGTTTCAGTGCTTGGCGCTACTAGCATTTGTGCTATAAACACTGCCCAGGGTAAATAAGGGTTATACATTTAGGCAGTGATGGAAAGATGTGGACTTTTGCCACTTCGATTTGCCATTACTGTTTGATAAGGTTTCAGGAAATCTTATCAGAAGATTTTTTTCTTGTAGATATTCTGGTATGTTTGGTGACAATGGATGCAGAGGCATTTGGTCCAGAAGCCTTATCTGAGGTGCAGATCTTGGAGAAGAGGATACCAACTGCAATGTCAGCAACACCAAAACCACAGTCAGCTTCAGTGCCAGGTCAGATAAAGTTATACAGTATACAGGAAATGTTTTTTTAGTGTGTGATTAAATTGTCATGTAATTATCAAAGGAGATCATTTTATTATCATGTAGCAAGCATCATAGGTAGATATGATTCTCTTTTGTTTTCTCTGGCAAGCTTCTTGTTTAAAGTGTTAATGTTTTTATTACAGTTGTTCCACAACAACCCAAAGAATCAGTACAAGCCCACCAGGTCACCCCTGCTAGTCCATCACCTTCTCCAGCACCGAGTCCTTCCCCCAGTCCAGTTCCTGTCAAGACAACAGGAAGTGAAATTGACCCCGAGACATTCACATATAACTGGTAAGTGTACTGACTAATCTGCTCTATTGGTCCAAAGCTTAGTGACCAGGTGCAGCTGTATTGGGGGAAAAGTAGATGAGAATGGGTTTATCCTCCTGCAACACCCTCCCTCTCACAACACCCTCCTTCCCATCCCAATCTCTTAAAGAGTTTTGAATTAAAAGGTGCTTTTTGGTTGGAGACTTGATCTTGATTAAACTACAGTTTAGAGTCCCTGCAGTAAGTTAAGAGGATAAAATTTAGCCACCAAGCGGCTAGTGCACAAAGTATGGGGATTCAGCATGCAGGAAACTCTGCGTCCTGAGAAGTCCTGAAATGTTCCTAACCATAGATGTGACTGGCTGAAGTGATTCAGGCTTTCTTACTCATCAGCTATTTAACACTTGTTGTGTTCTTACTGAACAAGCCTCTAAATGCAATTGCTTTAACATTGAATATTTTTTTTACAATTTTGCAGTCGCTAATATTCTGTTATTTGCAGGCTGCAAGCTACTTATGAGGCTTCTCCTGGAAGCTCTGTGTCTCGTATTGACATATATGCTGACTACCTCTCATCTTGTAGTCGACTGGCAAGAGTAGGGATCCTTAATGCAACAGCATTCAATCGTATCATCAAGTAAGTTCTAAGTTGTGTCATGAATAGGATCTAACAGTTAAACTTGTGGACATTTGAAGGGAATTGTCCTAGAAAGGTCAAATACAAAAGCTAGGATAGACATAGTGAAAATGCCTCCATCAAACTTTGTTTCCTTCCAGGTTAGCTTTCCCTGATGGCCAGCTTCGAAGGGTACAGTCTGGGGTAAATGTGCATTATGTCCTTGCTGGATTAAAAAGGAGGTCTAACCCCCTCCCAGTTAAAAGCCGCACAGATTCACCAGCATCTCAGCAGCCCAATACTTCTAGCTCGCACCCCTCAGCTCAGCAGGCAGTGCAGAGGACGTCCCCTGGCCAACAGAGTATTGGTAGAACACCTACCCCTCCTGTTCAGACTCAAGGTCTCCCAGCCTGGAACCCTGCCACCAAACAACAAAACATTGTGGTGTCACAGCAAACACACACTCCATCCTTGCCAAGACAGGTATCCACCGGTAGTCAACAGCAGAAGCCTGGAATGGGTCGGATTCCAAGAAGACCAAGCATTCCAGGTCAGGGAGCAATTCTGGCAGCTCCAGACCAGGTGGGTGACCATACTATGTAATTACCTAAGGTGATAAAAGTCACCGTACAAAAACAAAACCAAAAAGCAATTTGAGACAAATCTTAACAGCTCTTGGAGTAGTTGGCTGTGTTTGGCATTCAAGCATGTATTGAACTATTTATTCACCATTTGTGGGTGCTATATAAGCATGCACCCTAAAGCCATCAGCTTCTGTCGTTTTGAGGATGTCACTTGTAACTACTGTAAAAATCGCACACATTAGTATGACTGACTGGTTTTCCTATTTTCTTACATTTGAACAGGGAGTTAGACAGTTTCCTGTAGTAGTTATGAAACAGCAAGACCTCCAAGCACCTACTGATCACAGACAAATTATGGGTGGGCAAATGCCGAAGAACATTGGTCCAACAGACAAGGGACAATCTCTAGAGAGACTAGCAGCCGTGCGGAGAGCAAGTGTCGAGGGAATGGGTACATTGCAACGCCAGAATGTACAAGGCTTTCAACATCACCAAAACCAAGGACAGGCCATGCAAAGAGGGCCGCTATCTCCCCAGAGTACAGGCCAACAGCAAACAGGTCACCGCCCACCACCAACTGTAGCAGCATCTCCAGTACAGAGAGGAGCTCCTGGAACCCCTCAACTTGCCCCTGTTTATTTACCAGGAAATGTTCGTTCTTCACAGAGTTCACTGACGAGAACACCACTTCCACCTCCACGTCCTGTACAACCAAACATGCCTCGACCCGCTCAGACCCCGCCTTTAACAGGTCCCATGCAAAGACCTCTTTCACCTGCTGAATCTTCGTCTTATCGGCCTACAGCTGCTTACCGGCAGTCAACTCCTCCTTTTCCTCAGCAACAGACCTTGCGGCCTTCGCCACCTGCATACAGTGGGCGGCACACATCTCTTACGTCTTACCCACCCCTGGCTCCCAAACCTTCACCTGGAATGAATGTGCAGTTTTCTCAGGAAAGCCAGGCAAGGAAGCAGGTTCCTTCAAACACTGCCATTGCTGGGAATTACTCTGGTGCCAAGCAGGTACCGAGGTCTCCACTTCATCGAGGGGAAGCCACTAGGCAGACCTTCCAGCCACATGGACCAATTCCCAACACGCCACCTTCGCCACTCCTTGCTCCCTCCACGGAGAGTAGACAGCCATTTGGCAGCTCTCAGGCAGATTTACCAGGAAATATCAAGCCAGCACTGGGACAGGGAAGCAGACAAGTAAACAGGGAATCTCTTTCTGGGTAATATTTTTTGTGTTTCGCTTTTTTGTTATACTTTGAAACCAAAGGAAAGTGAAGCTAAAAATAGCTTCACATTGCTAATATGCATGACTTTATCTAATATGTCACACACGAGGGACTGTATTGACACTTTTCCAAACACCGAGAAAAGAGCTAAAACGCAAGGCTTAGGAGAATATTTTTGTGGAACTCGGAGATTTTTTGAAATGTGGTGAAACACTGCTTTGACTGTTCGATATATCCTCTCATATTAGATTTACGGTAAAAATGTATGCTAGTTATGGTGAGATATTCGTAAAAAAGTGGATGGGTCATGACTGTAGGTTACTACTTTCTTGGGGACTTAAGAGAACAGGACGTATTTTCTCTGAGAAGCATTCAAGTGTAAAGTTATTCAGGGATTTTTTTGACTGGGATTGGACAGTTTGAGGACGGTAAACATGCATCCTTACGCATGTCCTTAACCAGATTCTGGTGAGAAAAGGTATGAAGAGAAAATGAAGTCTAGTCGGTTTACTTGACATAAATTTTCACGGCATTTTTTTATGTTGCGCATCATGCGATTATCGTGTAATGAGATTGTTGTGGAAAATGAGATAGACTGAGCGAAGTTTGTATGCTTTCTTTTTATGACAGGAGTAGACAGGAAGGTGTTGTCCTAATAGCACAGGAAGAGAGAGCCGCGGACGTTGTTTCAACAGGCCTTATAGACAGTGCAGAGGAGCAAAAAATTGTAGTCATTGAAAACAAACATAGGACAGAAACCACTACAAAAGGAGGTGTAACTTACAACTCCACATCTACTCAGCGTCCTAGGCTAGCACTCGATACTGCAACGAACCAACAAATAAGTGTGTCGGAAGGAAAATCATTGGTTGGAAGCACATTAGTCGATAGTAGAGGCGACATGTGCTCATCAAGCATTGACGGACATTCTGAGCAGCCAATGGCAAGGCTACCGTTGAACGAGGCCGAAAGAAACTCTTTGCAGATTGCACATAAAACTACGTTACACCCCTCCAGTAATGGCACGCTGAAAAGAGACTTTAATGAACAAATGACGCACGGGATTAATATGTCTGCGTCAAATGAGGGAAACCTTAATGGTCAACGAGACAGTGTTAGTGAAGGATGCGGGCCGGCAAAGAGAGCAAGAATGTCTTCACTGGAAAATGAACTAGATAATTCGTCATCAATACCCTCAAGGACTGGAAGCCCAACCCCTCTTGTCAATGGTGACATAAAGGGAGATACAAGAAATAAACTCATGGATAAACTTCTGGATAAAGATTTGCATTTGCCCTTAAATGGCGTTTGCGGAATCGATGCATCTGAACTAGACCTTCTTGCTTCTGATGGTGAGAGACTCAGCAGCAGTAAGGCATCATCACCTGATCTGTTTGGAAGTGAAACGAACTCAGATTTTGGGAAATATCTCGAGGAAAGTGACACCGATACAGGCCTATTTAGTGACGTTTTGCAAGGAGATCTGAGGATTGATCCAATGGAGAATGGTACTGAGGAAACTCATCCATTACCCACTAATATGCCTACATTTCCTAGTGGATCTTACAGTGAAGGTGAGAATACATCAACAGAAAAAATAATTACTGCTGGAGTTGCGGAGCAACAAGGCAAAATTCCCATTCCTGCTGCAGGTAGACCAGACCCTTTACCTGGCCAGTACAGTGCCATGGCTGGTAGACAGCCAGTCGCTGTAAACACAGCTTGGAATTCTACTAACAATGTAGCACAAGTATCAAAAGCTGGCTTTGGCCAACGTTTTGGAGCCGAGGTTCAACAAAAGATGGCTTTCTATCCACAACAAGGGAATCTACCACAAACTGTTGGGAATAAGTCACAGATGCAAAATGTTAGTATGGAAAATAAGAGACCTCAAGCGTCGTCAGTTGTTGTGCAAAAACCAGCAATTCCACCAAATCAAAATATTCTTCCCGGCCCACAGCAACTGATTGCCCCTCATGATTCTTCATCTGCAATACATCCAACTGCGGTAACTAAAAATATATTGCCCAGACCTCAGGGTCCAGATTTTGTAAATAGTATGTCTCCGGGCAGTCAAGGAGCAGGTATTCCACAATCTCTGCCAGTGTCGTCACCTTTTCTTGCAGGGCAGCAAATGCCCACAGTTGAAACGTCATTGCCAAGAGTGAGTGTAGGAGCGCATCTTGGTTGGGCTCAGAGTGGAGTTCAGCAGCAACAGGTGGCCAGAACTCAACCTGCACCGCAAAAGATTGCTCCTGCTGGGTTTCAAGCAGGCATGAGGCACAATGTACCACCAGGATCTCAAGTAGGGCCACAAGGGTCTCAAAACGTGAGTTTGCCCTCTGGTTGGCAGCAGCCTCAACAGAAATCTGTGACTGCTTATCCAGACGTGAGGACTCAGAGTGTAGCCACTCCAGGTTCAACTCTGTACGAGCCTTCGTCTGCACCTCACAATAGGCAGCCACCTGTGGCGACACAGTATCCACATCCAGCTCTCGCTTCAGCTGGAAAGAATGTGGTCCAAAGCCCAGCAGTATCAAATGGTTCACAGGAATTCCCATCAGTTCTGGCTGCACAGGGTAGTCATCTCGTGGACTCGGCAGTACCTCAGCTCGCATCATTTAAACCTTACAGGTGTCGTTGGGCAAGCTGCTACAGGTAGTGTATTTATTCGACTTTGAAATGAATTCGATTAACTTAACTAAACTTTATCGGCATTTTAAATGGAAGGTCGTTAGAAAAACCACTCTGCAAGCAGGTTGAAGTAGGGAAACGACATTTTAAAGACCTTTAAAAATATGGAACAGACACATTGCGTTTAAGGAAGGGCTACTCAAACGTTGGGTACAGACTGCTATAAGTACGTGACAAGGGAAGGTAGGCCAAGAACAATGAGAAGCTCAAGTCTAGACTCGTGCATCCTGATGCATAAACCATTGCAGATCATACGGCATGACCTTTCGTATTCGTACAGTATTAATATTCTTGACCCTTTCATACTTCACCTACTGCCTGAAAATGGTAGTCTTTGAAGGGGGAGCCCTCTTGTATAGTTATTACTGGAGCACCCTACGCGAGGTTAGTTTAACTATACCAGGAGTGCAATTTGTCTCACTTGGACTTGTAGTAAAATGTTCGTCAGAAGTAAAGCAGTTTAAGCTAGAAGATAAACATTGATTGTAAGTTTTGTTTTTGTTGTGTACAGTTCTTTTGACACCAGCAAAGGTTTATTCGCGCACGTGGTGAGTGAACATGTGCCTCGTGACAGCCTGGTTATGTCTTGTATGTGGGAAGGCTGTGCACCTGTACGCCGTTCACGATCTTCCCTTCTCTTTCATCTTCAGGTGAGCTGCTTATCAAGGTTTTTCTTCGTTATAAACGTTAAATGAGTGTCAGGCAAGGACGTTGATAATCGCGTCGTGAGCCAGTAGACAGCATTAAAATTACTCGACGTTTACTTTTGCATTCCAGCCACTTCTGAGGTCTCGTGGTAACTTAAAATCTGCTCCTCGAAAACCGCGTAATTCCCATTTCCTACCTCATAGTTAATGCCTCAACAGTCAAATTAACGCACAAATCGGTTTTGTTAAAATGGTCAAAAGCTAACTGGTAACGTTGTTTTATCCCAGCAAAAACACAGTGAGCCTTCACCAGTTCCCAGTCCTATCTCATCACAGCAAGCTCAACACCAGTCTCCTCCAGTCCAAGCTCCTCCTGCTCCTCCTCCGCCTTCACCTGCTCCTCCTCCTACTTCTCCGGCCCAGCCTCCTCCACCTCCTACTCCTTCTTCGGCGCAGTCAGCATCATTTGTTCCAGCATATCACTTCTTAGCTCGTATGTTACAGTCATTACAGGTAAACCAACAGTTCGTGATTGTTGTTCGATATCGTTCATAAACGGAGAAAACGCCATTAATAAAGACTCTAGCAAGTATTAACTACTTCTCAATTCGGTTTTATGTTAGTTTGCAGTCAGCTTATGTCGAGTATCGCATTCACTAAGAACAAAAGATGTTAAAAATTTTAAACCAACGAAGCATTTCTAAAATATTTCAACCTGAGAACGGTTGAAAGAAATAAAACAGCAATCTACGAAGAAGGGTAAATGAAGGATGTTATTGTTGTTAAGAAAGGCAACAGAGAATGACGGACGTTTCATCTAAACCCGTTACATGTTTTGTTGATGATGATTGTCTTCGTGACTGTGTATAATAAATCATTAAATTCTGTTTTAAGTATTGTTAGGCTTATCGTTGTTGAAAGCAAGTATGTTTGTTTGCCAGGGTGAAGAGGAGTCACCGCTGACAAAGTCAGTACGACTGACTGCGGCGCTTGTTCTAAGAAACGTGGCCCAATATTCAGCTTTAGCTAGAAGGTGAGTTACGATGAACAGCTAATTTCTCTCAAAAACATCACTAAAAAGATCAGCAGAGAGCTTATAGGAAAAAAAGAGCCCGTATCATAAGCACACGTAACGTTTCAGTAGCAAGAACTATTTTCTTTCTAAACAACAAATAATCAAAAATATAAATTGTGTTTATCTCTTGGATCTTAGACATTGCAGCGCGCTGTAGACTGGATTTCTGGCATTCTTTTGAGTCCGGCTCCTTTCCTGAACAGCGGTTGGTTATGGAGCCTCATCATGCTGGAGTCCGTTTAACTGCGAACTAGTTTCATAGTTTCATGGTGTTTCTTTCAACAGCTGTAGAACAGTTAATTTTTGGCCTCTTTTCTTCGCTGGCACAAAGAGAGTTAATTGCTGTTTTTGTTTGACTTGCAGTTTGTTGAGGCGTCATGAGGGACATTTGTCACTTGTGGCCATGTCCAATTCAGAAGCTGCTAATGCTGTGGCAGCTTGTCTCTCGGAACTGTCTCCACACAGAAAGCCTTCATCTAACGACTCGGACACCTTGATCTGGGCATTAAACAGATGATAGCTGGCTTCCAATACACACGTGTCTGCCTTTTTAGATCAGGAATTGTGACATTTTAAACAGGAATTATCATAGAATATAACAAAAGAATGGATCGCCTTAATTACCCAGGCGCGAGCCTTATGTTCGAGTTTAATATGTGATCTTTTCCAAGTGATACGGAAAATAATCGATAATCAACCTTCTATCCTAAAATGAGAGACTCTTTTGTAGTCTCGTTTTGTTGGAAATTGGATAGTATTTTCTCAGGTTTTCAAAATCCTATCCTGCCACAAAACAATGGATCGCCACCGAAGCGCAAGCCTTATGTTCGAGTTTAATTTTGTGATCTTTTCAAGTGATACAGAAGATAATTCGATAAACGTTCTATTCTAAACTGAGAGACTCTTTTGTCGTCTCGTTTTGTTGGAACTTATATAGTATTTTCTTCGGTTTTCAAAAACCTATCCTGTCATGTTTACAAGTCACGTGGAAGAGAGATGCATCGTCGCGCAATGTTGTTTGCATTAGTCACGCTAGAAACTTAGCGTTACGAGTTGCAAACAGAGTGTAACATTATCAAAGACGTGGAATATTTCTTCCCAAGTTACCGTATAGTAAGGACAACGAATTGAAACAGAATATTCGCTGTTTATTTAGAATAGCTGGTTATACATGATTAAGTAATATAATTATTTGTACAGTTGCCATATGATGTAAATTCCTCCACTGTTTGAGCGTTGCATTCTTGATTTGAATTAGCTTTTTGCTGTATTGTAATCTAAGGAAGAAAAACAATTATTGACCAGTGTCACACAAGTTTATTACTGTTCCTTTGGCGCGTGGTATGAAAAAAAATGCATTACAAAAGTGTATTTCTTCCACTGCTGACTTATCACTTTTTAACATTAACAAATCTTTTTCTACGGTACAATGTATCTTGTTGGTAATGTTAAAGACTTGAGCAAGATGTCGTTTGCTCGTATTTTCATGGCTTTTTCTCATTCATGTTTGTATATAATCATTTTGCCTTATTTATACGTGATAATATATTGTACATAGAGTACAAATATGCTTCTTTGGAACTCAAAACACTCCTCTAGTCTATGGATTTCCTGTAGCTTAAAATATTTAAAGAAACCGAAATCCTACTTGGTGTCAATTTTTTACATCGTTCTTGGCTTTGCAATGGAAAAAACTATCGCTACTTCTTTACTCAATAAACTTTTTTGTACCGTCACGTTTTCTGGTGCTGCTTCCTTGCTTCCTGATTAGAAGAAAAAAATTACTCTCTTCGAAACGGGAAATGAAGAAGGCAAAACATAATGGAAGCATACACACTGATACATGACTTACCCTGCGACCAGTATCAGGAAGAGGGTTGTTCGTGCCGCTTCCTAACTTTTTAGCGGAATCTAAGTGGAGTTCCGCTCGCAGTGTTAAAACGCCTTGCATGTGAGTCTGACAGAGTTGAGTTGTGAACAATAAATGTGGACCATTTCTACAGGAATTCGACGAGGGGTCTGGATGGGGTTGTTCTGTACCTATAAGTTATGAGTGCAACGTTCGGGGTTTTCTCAGCCATCGGTTAAAGTTTTTACCCATTGCTAAGCAGCTTTCAGTAGAAATTTCAGCCCATTTCTTAACCATCAGCAACTTTTGCAAATCTCAGATCTTGCTATCAGTTTGAACAAAGTAGAGGGGACCAATTATGGCTTCCTTTCTCGACCGTCAGTTAAAATTGAAGGGGTAAACCCGATCCAGACCCTTAAAGGAAACGCCGACGAGATGCAATATCCTAAGGAGTATTATTCCACATTCAATTCCTGTAGTTAAGTTAAAGCTACCCTTAATAAGCTCTAACTGAGGAAAATGTACTGGGAACCACCATCTCTACCAAAGCAATTTTGTAATATTAGTATCGTTATTGCCAGTTTATTAAATCGTCTTATGTTTCTGTCTGACTTAGAAGAGTCAACACTCATCTCCAGATTATTTAGGGCCCTTCTTTTCCCCTTAGCTTGCTCATTTCTCTTTTTCGTGTCGTGACGGTCAACTGCCCACTAGCCCACAAAAACACCACTACCTCAAACCAAACCCTGAACCAAGCCCTTAAAAAAAGCAGTGGATCAGGCTGACGCACTTATAATAAACGGGATAAATCTCTCCATCTTCTTGTCAAATTTATCGTGTAGCCTGGTGGAAATAAATGATACAACAGAGAGTTTTAAGGCCCTGCGCGAAAGATGAGAAGCGACGGAAGCGGGTCTTGAACGAAGGGGATTGGAGAGAGAGGGCCTGCGATTATTGAACAGTGGTAAAACAAGCAAAAACAAAATGGCGGCTGGTTTTAGTGGAGCTCTCCAGTTGACAGATTTAGATGATTTTATCACTCCTTCACAGGTTAGTACCATGTTAGTACAACGTGTGTTATTTGAACTAACCGAAATATTAATTTAATGACAGGAGTGCATCAAGCCAGTGAAGGTGGAGAAAAAGCCAGGCCAGGTTAGTGCGCCATTCGCGATCATTAGTGAGGTTATAAAGAAATTTTAAGTTTTAATTTACATGTAGTCTGGCATAGTTGTTGCTCTTTCATTAAAGTTTTATTTTTTTTTGCTTTAATTCTGAGCAGTTGGCAAAAATTAAGATTGAGGATGATGGAAGTTATGTTCAGTTGTCTGAGGTAAATATAAACTATGATACCCCGGATGGGATATGATTTGATGACATCGCAGCTTTTAATTTTAAAGATCTTTAAAGAGCACTGATTAAAGGATTTAAGTTAAGCAGTCCCTACAATTTTTATTCACTATCTTTAAGCTTTTTTACTTATTAAGACTCCCTCAAAATGTGGTTGCAGTTTACGATTGGCCAGGAACCAATTTTGTTTTTTTTGTGCTAAATTCCTTTTTCATCAAGGTTTATTATTTCTGTCATTAATCAAAAGATCTCTCATAATACTCTTCAAGGGTGGAGAGAGGACCAAACTTGAAAGAGCACAGATAACGCTCAATGACTGCTTGGCTTGTAGGTATGGAATGTCAGTTTAACATTATTTATAGCAGGGGACTTGTTGTGACGGCATTACTTCTCCTAGTCGTATGTGATATGTCTTTACAGCATGTTTTGGAAGGAATGGCATAATATAAACCACATATAAGGATATAATGATTTTTTTCTAGTGGCTGTATAACATCGGCAGAAAGTGTGCTGATAACACAGCAGAGTCAAGAAGAGTTGTACAAGATTATAGAAAACAACAATAAACTTGCCAAGGTATGGGCCATCAAAAAATGACCATTTCTTGATTGGTAAAAAAAGAAAATGTTCCATTGTCTTAAGTAGATGACATCTTTTGCCTTGGCCTGTTAACTGAGGCTCATTGGGCTTCAGCCCAATCCAACTTAGTGAGAGTCACATCCTAGTTACAGGGAACAAAGAGCTTAACAATATGTATTGC